>Ga0265293_10000762_pt1 | contig 73955 bp, 60 predicted proteins | sample Munlanlewell138R_FD_192505 | JGI IMG/M metagenome (GOLD analysis project Ga0265293, IMG submission 192505) | Leachate microbial communities from a municipal landfill in Southern Ontario, Canada - Leachate well 138R | ecosystem: Engineered > Solid waste > Landfill > Unclassified | place: Canada... | reverse complement strand
TCTTGACGATGTTGTATCGTTCGACACACCGCCTCAGTCGTACGGGCGCATCCGTGTACTATCTGTCCCGTAATTCATCCCTCCGGAGCTGGTTATACATCACTCCAGCACACTGTGGGACTAAACATCTAGCTTCTACAATCTACCTATGATGCGCATGAATGACGATACCGCAAATGTCTCCGGCTTTTTTACAAATCTGCTGAATTCATTTTTTGGTTTCTTTGGCGATGCACAGATGATTGCTTAACGCAAATGAAACTGAGGCCGGACTGATTCCCGCCATTTGTGCAATATTCGCCATCGTTACCGCTTTTTCCGTTCGGGCGGTATACTGAGTTATATTCGAAATTCGATAATTAATGCGCTTAACTAAAAAATGATTTAACCGTTGATCTTTTAAAAACTAATATCACAGCCTACTTAACACGACTGGAGTGCAATTTTATCACAAGGAAGAATACAATGAAAATGAAAGGGATGAATATCAAATGAACAAAAGAATTTTTGACATAGCGATTGCCGGCATGGTGCTGTCGGCATTCAATTCCGGTGCAGCCGGAGTGCCGCCGGCGGCGAAGCCGAATATTGTTTTTATTCTGGTGGATGATCTCGGCTGGCGCGATGTGGATATCCAGCCGGATGTACGCAGCCCGTATCCGACGCCGAATCTGAAAAAGCTTGCGGCACAGGGAATGGTTTTTACGGATGCGTACGCCGCGTGTCCGGTCTGCTCGCCGACGCGCGCAAGCCTGATGACCGGCAAATCGCCGGCGGCACTGCGGCTGACCACTCATATCCCAGGCGATATTGCGTTCGATGCCACACGTGTGCCGGCAGATGCAAAACTGATTGCACCGGAATTCAGATATGTTTTACCGCTCGAAGAAATCACGTTCGCCGAATGTTTGCAGGCGGACGGCTATGCAACCGGATTTTTCGGTAAGTGGCATCTTTCCGGCGCAGATGTGAATGTGCATCCGGAAAATTTTGGCGTGATGCTGCCGGAATTTCAACCGGAGCATCAGGGGTTCGATGTGAATATCGGCGGTTGTGCGTACGGCCAGCCGCCGTCATATTTTTCGCCGTATAAAAACGCGACGATTCCGGACGGTGCCGCCGGTGAATATTTGACGGATCGTTTAACAACGGAAGCACTTCAGTTTATTGAACAGAACCGTAACCGTCCGTTTTTAACCTACCTGAGTTTTTATTCAGTGCACCGTCCGCATCAGCCGAAGCCGGAACTGGTCGATCCGGAATATGGTGAGCTGGCGAATTATGCGGCAATGATTTTCAGCATTGATGAAAACATCGGACGCTTAATGGCAGCGCTGGATGAAAAAAATCTAGCAGAAAATACGATTGTTATTTTCACTTCCGACAACGGCGGAATGGAAGGTAACAGTCCGTTGCGCGGCAAAAAAGCCGATTTATGGGAAGGCGGAATCCGCGTGCCGCAGGCGGTGCGCTGGCCGGGCGTGATTGCCGCCGGTGCCGTTTGTCGCGAACCGGTAATTTCGTACGACTTTTTTCCGACGCTGCTGGACGCAGCGCGTTCGACGCAGAAAATTCCGGCGGGCGTTGAGGGCATCAGCATGCTTCCGCTGTGGAAAGGCGAAAGCAGGTTTGTGCGCAGCGAACCGCTGTGCTGGCATTTTCCGCATTATCGCGGCTGGTGCGGTCCGATGGGCGGCACGGTGCGCTCCGGAGATTTTAAGCTGATTTATTCTTATGAAGATGGAACGACAGAACTTTACAATTTGTCGAACGATTCCGGCGAACAAAAAAATCTGGCGGCGATGTATCCGGAAAAAACAGCACTGTTAAAAACAACACTGTTTCGATGGCTGAATACTGTACATGCGGTCATGCCGGCGCAAAAAAGCGAATAATCTATTAATCACGAATTTAATTCTTTCGAGTCGGAAGAGCGTAGAGGGTTGTTGTATGAATATGCAGTGGCTGGACTGGTCGATTGTTATTGCGGTGATGGGCATCGTGATTTTAACCGGGATTTATACGCAGCGTTATGTTCAGGGTGTCGCCGATTATCTTTCCGCGAACCGCTGCGCCGGCCGTTATCTGCTGACGGTTGCGCAGGGCATGTCCGGCATGAGCGCCGCGATGTTTGTCGCAAACTATGAAAAATATTTTCAGGCGGGTTTTCCGGCGTACTGGTGGCAGCAGATCATGCTGCTGATTGCAATTATTATCGCTGTTACCGGTTTTATTGCGTATCGTTTCCGTGAAACGCGTGCGCTGACAATGGCGCAGTTTTTTGAAATGCGTTACGGCCGTAAGTTCCGCGTATTTTCCGGCATGATCTGCTGGTTTTCCGGCATCATAAATTACGGAATTTTCCCCGGCGTAACGGCGCGCCTGCTGATTCATCTGTGCGGCCTGCCGGAAAAACTTATCCTGTTCGGGCTGAGTATTCCGATGTTTCCGGTGGTGATGTTTATCATGATCGGCATTGCGCTGTATCTCACGCTTACCGGCGGGCAGATTGCATTGCTGGTGACTGACTTTATTCAGGGTCAGTTCGCACTGGTGGTTTTGATTATCATCACCATCTTCCTGCTGGTGAATTTTGAGTGGACGACGGTCATAGACGCGTTGAAAGCAGTGCCGAAAAATGAATCCATGCTCAATCCGTTCAGCCAGTCTGACATCAAAGATTTTTCGTTTCAATTTTTCATCATGCTGGCCATTCTGCGGTTTTATACTTTTATGGCATGGCAGGGTTCACAGGGTTATTATTCATCGGCACGCAATCCGCACGAAGCCAAGATGGCGGGAATTCTCAGCGTGTGGCGCAGTATTGTCACCGACTTCACGCTGGTGCTGGCACCGGTAGTTGCGTTCGTTGTTTTTCATCACGTTGCATATTCCGGAGATGCGGCAACGATTACGAATTCATTAAATGCGATCGGCGATCCGCAGACTCAGGTTCAAATGCAGACACCGCTGGTATTGGCGTATTTTTTTCCGGTTGGAATGATCGGTTTATTCGTAGCGCTGATCATCGCGGCCGCGGTTTCGACGGATGACACCTATCTGCATTCCTGGGGCAGTATTTTTATTCAGGACGTTCTGCTCCCGTTTAAAAAAGAAAAATTAACACCCGCGCAGCATCTGAAATGGTTGCGCCGGGCTGTGTTCGGAACGGCTGTGTTTGCATTTGTATTCAGTTTATTATTTCCGTTAAAGGAATTCATTTTGATGTATTGGCAGATCTCCGGAGCCATCTTCATGGGCGGCGCCGGTTCAGTAATTATCGGCGGTCTTTACTGGAAACGCGGCACCGCCGCCGGTGCGTGGACGGTGATGATCGTCAGCAGCATACTGGCGGTTATCAGTGTTGTTCTTCGCACCTGGTGGAATGATATTCCGGGCCTGGCTTCGCTTGCGCCGAACTTTCCGCTGAATGGAATGCAGGCATCGTTTATAACATCCGCGATTTGCGTTGTGCTCTACATTATTGTTTCGCTGATTACATATAAAGAGCCGTTTAATATGGATAAACTGCTGCATCGCGGCGAATACGCCGTTGCCGGCGATCAGGTTGTAATGCACGCCCGTCCGGCGCTGATTTGGCGTATTCTCGGCGTAAGTAAAGAGTACAGCTTTGTTGATAAACTGATTGCGTCCGGCGTTGCCGGCTATACGTTGCTGTGGATTATCATGATCATTGCCGGAACAATCCTCAATATGTCGATGACCATCTCGGATGATGTCTGGGGAAAATTCTGGTATATTGTGACGATCACGCTGACCGTTCTGTCTTCATTGACTGTAATCTGGTATATAACCGGCGGAACCCGGGACCTTGCCGTCATGTTCCGTATGCTGAAACAGGCCGGTCGCGAAAATGATCAGGACGACGGATCAGTAAATTAATGGAGATGCATATGACGAAAAATCTAGTTTTTACTGTCGCTGGTGCTGCTTTCTTAAATTCAAGTGTTCCGGCAGATGAACGCCCGAATATCATCATTCTGGTTTCGGACGACCACGGACAGGAGGCGCTCGGCTGTTACGGTAATCCCGTTGTTTCCACGCCGGCAATTGACGCGTTAGCTGCGGCAGGAACACGTTTCATAAATGCCTTTTGCACTGCGGCCTCAAGTTCACCGAGCCGTTCTGCTATTCTCACCGGTTTGCATAATCATGCGAACGGAACTTATGGCTTAACACATAGTTTCCATCATTTTTCTGCGTTCGATAACGTCCGGACATTGCCCGCGATGCTGAACGAAACGGGTTATCGTACCGGTCGCATCGGCAAACGGCATTATGCCCCGTGGAATATTTTTCCATTCACCGGCGGCCTTGATCCTGAAGATGAAATGCTCTATGGGCGTGACGATATTTTAATGTCGGAAGTCTGCCGCAAATTCATCAACGAAGACGGCCCGTTTTTTCTTTACTGGGCGTCGGCGAATCCGCACCGGCGCGGCGTGGTTGAGCCCAATCCGTTAAAACCCAATGCGTTTGGAAATCCGGCGAAAGCATATCCCGGAGATATCGAGCAGGTTTATTCGCCGGACGATGTCATTGTTCCGCCGTTTTTAAACGACGATCCTGAAACGCGCGCCGAGCTTGCCTTATATTATCAGGCCATTGCACGGCTCGACCGCGGCATCGCGCATCTGTTCAGTATCCTCAAAGACGCCGGCAAATATGATAACACCGTCATCATTTACATTTCCGATAACGGCGCCGCATTCCCCGGTTCCAAAACAACGCTTTACGACGCCGGCATAAAACTGCCGTGCATCGTCAAAACACCTGAATCAAAATCCGGTGTTGTCAGCGATGCCATGATTACGTGGGTTGACCTCGTACCGACCATTCTTGATTTCGCCGGAACTCATTATGATCCCGCCACATTTCACGGCAAATCATTCCGTTCAATTCTGAATACGGCAAGCCCTGCAGACTGGCGCGACGAAATTTATGCATCGCACACATTTCACGAGGTCACAACCTATTATCCAATGCGCGTAATCCGTACGAAAAAATATAAATTCATCTGGAATCTTGCCGCCGGACTTTCTTATCCGTTCAGTAGCGATCTGTGGAGTTCTGCTGCGTGGCGTCCAGTGAAAGAAGGACGCACCGCAATGATCGGTTTGCGGCAGGCGAATGACTATCTGAACCGTCCGCGCTTTGAACTGTACGATCTCGAAAACGATCCGAATGAAATTAAAAATCTCGCCGGACTGCCCGAATACCAAACGCTCGTCGACGAATTTTCAGTGAAGACAAAAATATTCCAGTCTGCAACCTCCGATCCGTGGTTGAAAAAATGGGAATATGAGTAAATAAAAAAAATTACATGGGAAATGCGTGTTCAGAATTTTTATTTTATGTATCGCGCCGGCAGCGTGCCCTTGGTCATGCTGCGCCGATGATTTCTTATATTTCAACGATTATATGGAGAAGCATCATATTGCACCGGAACTGAACAATAGCTCCGGACGCTTGCAATTCCTGCAGGTTTATAAGCATTTATGAGAAACCGGTGAATGGCCGGAAGAAGAATCGGCCATGGTTTTTCAAAAAGTATCCGGTTAAAATACCGGGATCGCTGTTTGATATTTAACTGATGCCACCGGGACAGAGTGTTCCGCATGACCTGCGGGAGAAATTTATAAAAGGTGATGCCCTTGTTGACACTATTACGATCAGCAAAGAACCGGTGGAAATGTATTTTCATAGTGAAAAGGCCTGTGATGTTGAAAGCGGTTTTCAGACAAATCGTCTGTCGCTCAGAATTCATCGCGCCGGAATGGATTACAGATAATCCGTATCGCACCGGCTGGATTACCTGTTCCCGGCCAGTGAGTACGACGGAATTTATACCGCAAACATTTTTTACATTTTTCCTATAGTTCAAGCGATTAACTTTATATGTTATTGAGAGCATTAATAAAATATATAATTAATCACTCCAATATTTTGATTTCTAATATATCAGGAGAATTATGAGTAAGAAAAAAGTGAATATTCTGTGGCTGATGAGCGATCAGCATAATGCGAATTGCATGGGCGTTGCAGGACATCCGGATGTGAGAACGCCGAATCTCGATAGGATTGCAAAAAACGGTGTGCTGTTCAATCGCGCGTACACCAATAATCCGGTTTGTGCGCCGGCACGCTGTACATTGATGAGCGGACAGTATGTGAAGACGCACGGTATTTCTGGCAATGTGGTACGCGATGTTCACAGTATTTCTCCGAACGTTGCCCGCCTGTTCCGGGAAAACGGTTATGAAACGGGACTGGTCGGGAAAGCGCATCTGCCGGCGCACTGGATTCGCGACGGGTTTGAATTTTTCCGTTTTTCCGATCTGACTGATGCTGATTCATATAAACCGCAGACATGCCATTATTTTAACGACCTGATTGAAGCGGGTATCGCCGATCTTTACGATCACGGCGGAATAGTCCCGGGACACCCGGACCGGGGCGATAAGGCATTCGTCAGCGAACTGCCGGAAGAATTTTCGCTTGAAGCATGGACGGGACGCAAAGGCGTTGAATTTCTTGAACAACGAAATCGTGAAAAGCCGTTTTTCCTGAAAGTCAGTTTCCAGCGTCCGCACAATCCGTTCTCACCGCCGGAAAGCCGCGCACATGATTATAATCCGGAAATGCTGACGCTGCCGGAGAATGCAGTGGATTATCTGGAGCGCGGCTTTGCCGGAAAACCGCAATTCATGCGTGATTATACTGCCGTGAGAGACGGTTCCGGTTATCCGTACCGCTCAACAGACAGTACTGATCTTCGTGTTCAAATGGCGGCGCATTTTACTTTGATCACAATGCTGGATGAAGCGATCGGTGCAGTGCTCAAGAAAATTGAAGAACAGCGCGAACTTGAAAATACAGTGATTGTCTATACTGCCGACCACGGCGATTTTGCCGGTGAACACGGCATGACACTGAAAAATTTCGGCATCTATGAATCCATTCATCGCATTCCATTTATTCTTGCCGGCCCCGGCATTCCTAAAGGGAAAACGATTGATGCGATTATTGAAAATACCGATTTTTATCCGACGCTCACCGCGCTCGCCGGAATTGAAAACGAAAAAGGAATCGACGGACGTTCTGTTCTGCCGGAAGCCGAAGGCAGAAGAAACGGACACGAGTTTACCGTGTGTGAATGGGATTTTATTGCGCCGCAGGATGCCGTTTACGCCGTTCGCGACGATCAGTTCCGCTTTGTGCATTACGATACAATGCCGGAGGACGGCGAATTGTATGATTGCAAAAACGATCCCGGCGAACTGAACAATCTGTTCAGTGATCCGGATTATCAGAACGTGCGTGAGAAAATGGAAGCGCGTCTGAAAGAATATCGTGCGAACACAAACCGCGTTTACGCCTGGGCAACAGATGCGCTGCGTCAGAAAAATAAAAAAGACGATCCGGTGATCCGCCTGCACAAATACGGCGCGCGCTGGTCAGAAGTGCAAGATACTGTTCGCACCATATAATTATTTTCTTTTGCTAATGCCGCTTTTCTCTGTGTTACACCGCCGGGATTTAAAATCGTCCAGTAAAACAGCAGAATAAATTAAGATGGTTTTGTAACATGAACATACCAAAAAAGTTAAGCGCTTAAACCTAATTGCGGTTTACTTTGAAATGCAATCCGATAATTCAGTGCGCCGGTTTTAATCATTTTGGGAGAAACAGATGAGTAAGGAACAGATCACGGAACATAAACTCGGTGATATGGTTGCGCGTTTCATCCGCACAGAAAACATGAACGGAATGCGGTTTGAATTGATTCCGGCGGGAACGTCCGGCGCGGTAAAACAGCATCGCGAGTTTTTAAGCGGTGTGGCAGTGGAGGGTTTTAATAAAATGCGGAACATTAAAATCCCGGCGCAGTTTCCGCGTGATAATCTGCTGCAGATTAAACTGCTCGATGAAAAATTCCGCGACGGTTTTGCCGGCGGAGTATCCATGTTCGACAGCTTCAGTACCGAAGCACTGGAATTTGAAACGCAGAACATTGTTGAAAACTCCGGTGTAAAAGATATTCAAACCGTGTTTCTGCATCCGCGCGGTTTACGGTGCGTCAGCCATCTGCTGTACCGGGAAGGAAATCCGGCGATTGAAATTTTCAGCGAAGTGATCAATGAGTCGAGTGAGCCGTTAACACTTGAGCTGCTTTCATCGTTCGCGCTGAGCGGACTTACGCCGTACAGGGAAGACGACGCACCGGAACGGTTAAAACTGCATCGGTTCCGTTCGTGGTGGAGTGCAGAAGGCCGCCATGAAGCGTGTCTGCTGGAAGATATTCATTTGGAACGCTCATGGTCTTCGCACGGAATGCGTGTTGAAAAATTTGGACAGGTTGGAACTCTGCCGGTACGTAAATTTTTCCCGCTCGCCGGAATTGAAGATACAGAAAACGGCGTGGTATGGGGTGTAAAACTCGCGTGGGCGGGATCGTGGCAGATAGAGGTTATCCGGCGCGGCGATACGATTACATTAACCGGCGGACTTGCCGACCGCGATTTCGGGCACTGGAAAAAAACACTTTCCGCCGGCGAAACAATTACAACGCCGGTCGCTATGCTTTCCTGTCTGCAAGGAACCTTTTTTGATTTGTGTCAGCGGTTTATTAACGTTGAAGAAACGCGTGTGCCGGAAATTGAGAGCGAAGCAGCGCTGCCGGTTATTTTTAACGACTGGTGTACGTCGTGGGGCAATCCAACGCACGACAGCATGATTGCGATTGCCGACCGGTTAACAGGTCTGCCGGTAAAATACTGCGTGATTGATGATGGCTGGGCGGTGCGTCCGGAAGGCATGCGCAGTCAGGCAAACGGCGACTGGATTGTAAATGAAAACGCATTCCCCGGCGGATTGAAGCCGGTGGTCGATGCATTGAAAAAACGTGGTTTTCTTACCGGTGCATGGTTCGAATTTGAAGTTTGCAACGAAGGAGCAAAGGCGTGGAACGAAACTGAACACCAGGTTCAGCGTGATGGGATTGTTTTTCAATCCGGCACGCGCCGGTATTGGGATTTTCGCGATCCGTGGGTTCATAATTATCTGTTCGAACGCGTAACGCGTCAGATTCGCGACAGCGGTCTGCGTTATTTGAAAGTGGATTATAACGATACACTCAGCCTCGGCTGCGACGATCCCGATTCGCTCGGCGAAGGATTGCGTCAGCATGTCCTTGGCGTACAGAAATTTTTCCGCAGTCTGCGCGCAGAAATTCCTGATTTAGTGATTGAAAACTGTTCAGCCGGCGGACACCGTCTTGAGCCGTCGATGATGCAGCTGGCATCGATGGGGTCCTTTTCAGATGCCCATGAAGGGCAGGATATTCCAATCATCGCCGCAAAGCTGCAGCTGCTGATTCCTCCGCGGCAAAGTCAAATATGGGCTGTGCTGAGAAAATCCGATTCTGATCAACGGCTTGTCTATTCGCTGGCCGCCGGATTTCTCGGACGGCTTTGTCTGTCCGGCGACATTCACGAGCTGTCAGATGTTCAAATGAAGCGGTTGAAAGAAGCACTCGATTTTTATGTTGCTGCCGTACCGGTGATTAAAACCGGACGCACTGAATTTTTCGGCAAGCGTCCGCACAGCTATAATTATCCGCAAGGCTGGCAGGCGAATGTACGCACCGGCGCTGACGGGAAATCGGCCTTGATCGTGATTCATTCCTTTGCACAATCTCCAGAAAAAATTGAATTTGAGATTTCCGGTAACTGGAGCATTGAAAAGCAGTTTTCTCATATTCCGGCGACGGCAGAAATTGCTGCCGGAAAATTTTTGGCGCAATGTGCCGGTGATTTTTCGGCGCAGGCATATTTACTGCGACAGGAGAAAATCGGTTAACTTAAAAACCAGTTTGCGGAGAAAATCCCGGTGATGCCCGCAGACATTCCAGCGGCGAATTTTATCAGCAGGACAGCATCAGCCTGATGCGTAAAATAACAACATGTGCTGACGAAGGTTTTTTCGTATTTATATTTCGCTGCCGGCATCATTTTACAAAAAACCGCATCATCCCGGTGATTTCTGAATGATTGTTTTTCCGGCATTCCATTCCGCCGGAATGTTGATGCAGAAGGGGAGCGCCGGCGGGCCGAGTTCGTTGCGGGTGAGTATGCCGTGGAGCAGGTCGAGCATTACTCGACTTACAGTCTCGCGCTGCTGAAGCAGTCCGGAAATGCCGGTATCAGCGTGATCGATATCGACACAGAAATAGCCGATATCCTCCGGCACACGGAGCCCGCACGCTGCGAACAGCGGAAGCAGCCGCCGGCTGTGTGAGATGACGATGTCCAGCTTTTCTTTCTCAATCCACTGTCGGAATGTTTTCCGGAATGTTTTATATTCAAATTCAGTTTCAGATTTACAGGAGAATTTCGGCGTTGCGGTGTTGCGTCCCCATGTGCGGCGGGCAATATCGAGTCCGGCTTCCCAGTGGTCGAATACTTTTCGGAAATAAAAATAGCCGGGATGGTCATAGCCGAGATCGTGAATCCGGATCATGGAGCCGTAGACGTCCTGATAGGAGCAGCACATGATATTGTGAATGAATTTTTCGTGCAGCGAACTGCTGAAGGCAACGCCGGCAAAATTTTTCCATTCCAGCTTCCAGCTGCCGACCGGCGCGCTGTGCGCGCAAATGAGCAGTCCGCGAATGCCGCGCATGGTCAACATCCGGCTGAGCGCTCTCTGTTCAGCTTCATTATCTGTGAGATTAAATTGTTCGAGCCGGTAACCGGTTCCTGCACAATACTCTTTTAACTGTTCGAGCACGAGTGTTTCCGGAAAATGTCCGAAATCAAGCAGTGCCAGCGTTTCAAGATATGTTCTGCCGCTGGCTTTTTTCTGCGCGAGGCTGCGGGCGGCGAGGTCGGGCTTGTAACCCAGCTCGCATGCCAGCCGCCGGACACGCTCTTTTGTTTTTTCAGAAATTTTCGGTGAATTATTCAGCGCCAGCGACACGGTGGCGGACGTGACACCGGCAGCGGCGGCGATCTCGATAAGGCGGATTGTTTTTACTGGTTGCATGGCCGGAAAGTTAAGCAAACAGGTTAAGCGTGTAAATAAAAAACTGATTTATCTGCGCGCTGGACGCTGTACGATCTTTGGCGACGATGGAAAACAATGAATTCCGGTGGCTGCGGGATGAACGTGAACTGCCCGCACGGCTGACAGAAGTTCAAGTGGAATAGTTTACAGGCGGAACAGAATTAACAGAGTATTCCGGCGCCGCCGGCCGGAAAGGAACGCAACCAAAGGAGAAGGGAACATGAAGAGAGAGAAGTCAGTAATTATGGCTGTGATACTCACAGCGCTTGGACTGCATGCACAGGACGCCGGCGATTACCGGTTGATTAACACTACCCCAAATGCACCCCTAAGCGTACTAACCAACTGGGAGATGTATGACGGAACCGGCTGGATTGCCGCTACCGCAATCCCCGGAAGCAATGCGGTGATCCGTTCACCTGAAGGAAGCTCTCATGCAAACTTGCGGATTAATGTGGACGACTGGACGATTGGCGGAATCAATGTTGATTTAGCAAGCTCGTGGCGCTTTCAGGGACATGGTGGTGCGAGGACGATGACCGTTACCGGTGATCTCATTAAAGCAGGAAATGCTGCGTTAATATTTTATAATGGGGACAGCAGTGGTCTGACGGTAAACATTCTGGGGAATCTGGATCTGCAGGAGCACTTTTTACAACCCGGAACAGCGCTGGGTGCTTTGGACGGGTTTTCCGTCGCCGGACACACAACGATTGCCGGTTCGTTCCGTTCTCATGGAAATACGGTGCTTAACACCGTGCAACTGAACGATGGAAGTATGACGGTCTGGGAATCGAATAACGACGGCACAAGTGGCGGAGTAACTGCGGCCGGGGTATCCGGAACGGGGTCGATTCAATCAAAATCAAATGCCACCGGTATTAATCAGGCAACTGTAAACCACGGGAGTCTGCTCATCAACGGAGCATCCGGCAGTTTTGATTTTTCCGGTACGCTCCAGGACGGCATGCATGTTGACGGGGCCTCCACCTTCAGTCTGGTTAAGGAGGGCGGCTCAACCCAGACATTCTCCGGTACGGGAACCTATTCCGGCACAACGGAAGTAAAAGGCGGCGCACTGCTGATTAACGGCGATTTCAGCGCAGTCACCAATACCTTCACCGTTTCTGCCGGTGCGATGCTGGGCGGAACCGGAGCGATCGGCGCAATGGTTGAGTTTGCAGACGGTGCGCTGCTTTCGCTCACGTCAACCTTAACGGCGGATGCGAATTTCGCCGGATTTGATATGGGTGATATTTACGGACTGGATGAGGATACGGCGCTGGGTACTTATATGCTGCTCACCGGCGCAATCACCGGAACAGTGAATAATCTGGGGGAAGCAAATGCCGCGGATATCGGCAACGGGAAGGATGCTTATCTTGAGTTGACCGGCACGGGATTGAGTCTGGTCGTTATTCCTGAAGCCGCAACGATTGGATTGTTCATATTTACAGGAAGCATTACCCTGTTTCTGCGCAAGAAAATATCTCTGTAATAGATCTATAATAGAAACGAAAAATACATCCGGCGATAAGCCGGATGTATCCCGTTTTATTAATAATTTAATAGGGAGATTATTATGCGATATCGTTTTTTTCAGATAACCGCTGTTTTAAGTATGTTCATATCAGGCGCGGTTGCACAGAATTCCGGCGATTACCGGTGGGTCAACACTACCGCAAATGCACACCTAAGCGTAGCAGGCAACTGGGAGATGTATGACGGAACCGGCTGGTTTGCCGCTGCTGCAATCCCCGGAAGCAATGCAGTGATCCGTTCTCCAGAAGGAAGCTCTCATGCAAACTTGCGGATTAATGTGGACGACTGGACGATTGGCGGAATCAATGTTGTGTTAACAAACATGTGGCGCTTGCAGGCAACGGGTACAGCGAAGACGATGACCGTTACCGGTGATCTCATTAAAGCGGGACGTCAAATATTTGCATTCATTAACGGAGATGCACTGCTGACCGTAAATATTCTGGGGAATCTGGATGTGCAGGAGCACTTTTTAAATGTCGGAACATCGGTGGCGGCATTGAACAGTTTTTCCGTCGCCGGACACACAACGATAGCCGGTTCGCTCCGTTCTCGTGGGAATACGGTGTTAAACACTGTGGCACTGAACAATGGAAGTATGACGGTCTGGGAATCGAATAACGCCGGCACAACCGGAGGAGTAACCGTTGCCGGGATATCCGGAACGGGATCGATTCAATCGAAATCAGATGCTAAGGGTATTACTCAGGATATTATAAACGCCGGGAGTCTGCTGATAAACGGAGCGTCCGGCAGTTTTAATTTCTCCGGTACGCTCCGGGACGGCATGGCTCCTGACGGGGCCTCCACCTTCAGCCTGGTTAAGGAGGGCGGCTCAACCCAGACATTCTCCGGGACAGGAACCTATTCCGGCACAACCGTTGTAAAAGCCGGCACACTGATTATTGACGGTGAATTCAGTTCGGTCACGAATTTGATCAGCGTCGAATCCGGCGCAGTGTTCGGCGGCAACGGTGTTCTTGGTGCGCCGGTGTCGTTTGCCGCTGGCGCACAGCTGGCATTCTCAACGAAACCATTGACGGCAGCAGCGTTTACATTCAAAAATTTCAGTGCGACAGACGTCGCCGGAATTCATTCCGGCGTTAAAGATGGAACGTATAAACTGCTCGCCGGAAAAATTAATGCCGCCAATATTAAGAATGTTGGAAAATCGAACGCGGTGGACATTAACGGCCGGAGTGTTTATTTCGAAGTAAATGGAAGTGCGCTGAATTTAATTGTCGGTTCCGGCAAAAGCGCAAGTACCGGCATAGCGCTCGCAGTGAAAGGAAAACCGGCGCCGGCGCCGTTCGACGGCTGGAGAATTGAAGCGTTCGGTTCTATCGCCGGAAAAGAAAACGGCAGTGCAGTAATTCAATATGAATCGCCGGAGCATGAACCCGTCCGGCTGACACCGCCGAAGCCGGTTGAAATTCCGGCGGCAGCGGTGAGAATCACCGCCTGGTTTGCCATCGAAAGCGGAGATGCATATCTCCGCTTTTTGGTAAAAGATGCTGCCGGGAAAATTCACACCGTTGCTGTAACGGATTCGCATATCGACGGTCCGGCGATTAATAATACTCCGGCCCGCCGCAACGAATGGTCGCTCTGGAATATGGCGGAATCAACGAGTTTATATATGCCGACGGAAGCCGAACTGCGTGAGCGTCTGCCAAAAAAAAACTGCGATGAAGTGCTCGCAAAACTCTGGCCGAAACCGCTGACGCTCGCCGGCATTGAAATTGTACCGAATAAACCCGGCGACCGCTGGGGCGGGCTTTATGACAGCCCGCGCAAAACCGCGATGCAGAACGGCACCGGCACATTTCGTCTGAAATTCCCGCAATGGAAAACGCAGTTCCCCCGCGATGCCTCATTCTATGCATATTTAAGCGACCGGTATCGTTCTGTGCAGAATGAACCGCTGTTTTTTTTTCCGGACGATTTTACGGCGCTGAATAAAACCGATATCCGCTGGCAGCTTGAAATCCGCGCCGGTTATAACGGCGGCATCGTCTGGTCCGCCACCGGAAATTCAACCGTCAACCGTACCGCGCCGGAAACTCTTTTTGACCAGAAAATTGTTCTGCCGGAGCTGCCGGTTGGAAAATATGTTGTCGATTCAAAAGTCTGGAACAGCGCTGGTGAGTTCGACGGCATGCGCCGTTTTACAGTGTATGTCGGCGAAAGCAGCGCCGGAATGCCGGCGGCCGTTGCGCCGGAATTTGCATTAACCACCGGACGCGCAAGAGAGGTTTTTCCGGCGGGAACCGGAACGGGAAACTTGAAGCTGGTTTGCAACCGGACAGATGTGAACAGTGCCGGATTTTTTCAGATCAGCGTGGTGGATTATACCGGCACTGAAATCGTTTCGAACTCTTTTCCCGCCGCCGCCGGAGAAATACTGATTCCGGTTCCGTTAACGGAGGGTTCCGACTATTTTGCGGAAGCTGAATACCGCGTCGACGGAAAAGTGATGGATCAGTCCATCTGCCATTTCGGCGCCGCCGGAATTCTGGAAACCGCACCGCAAGGTGATGTGCCGGATTCAATTCCGGGACGCGATGACTTTTTAAGCGGACACGCGTATGTGATGACAGAATATCAGCAGGCAACTCATGTGTCGGCAGTTTATCCATATACGCAGACATTCAACTTTGACGATTTCAGCGAGTGGGCCGGACGGATGTCGGAGCTGGGCGATCAGGGTATTTTTGCAGTCAAAGCCGGCTGGGCGAATATTGAACCGCTGCCCGGAGTTTTCCGCTGGGGGATTTTCGACAAGGAAATGGAAATTCTTGCTGCGCAGAATGCAAAGATTTTTTTCAGCTACACACCGACCAGCGGCGGACTCTGGGTTCCGCGCTGGATGAACGACTCGCCGTTCCGCAATCAGTTCGGGGATTTTAAAATTAAAACCGGACTGGTACATCCGCTGTCTCCGGCGGTGAAAAACGGCTGGCATAATTATCTGCGCCAGCTGCTGTGCCGCTATCGCGCCATGCCGGAATTCTACGGTCTTACCCTCTACAACACGCCGTTTTCCGCTGCGGTGTTGCCGGAGCCGTTTGTCACAGATTATTCGCATACCGCGCAGGAGGAATTTAATAAATGGCTGATCGCTCAGGGCCGCGCACCGGCGAAACTGACACCGCTGCTGGTTGTGCCGGGAATGAAAACCGAAGATCAGGGACCTGATCTCTCGGCGGGCTGGCGCGACTTTATCGAATTCTGCTCCTACACAACGTATGAAAACACGCGCGAAGTGCTTGAACTGATCCGCAGCATTGACTCCAGGCGAATCATCCTGTTCGACCGCAAATCCAATTCGTACGCCGTTGAAAAAACTATTCCGCTGCTGAAGCAGTACAATGCGATCATGAAAAATGAAGGTTCTCCCGGTTTCCGCGAAGGCATGCTGCGCAGCATGGCCATTCAAAACGGTGTGCCGTTTGTAGAAGAGCTGCACCGGCATGTTCCCACCAGCCGGTCGATCACCGATGCCTCCAACTATTTCGCATCTTATCTCGGGTACGGTTCCGTGTGGCTGCTGCGTTCCACGGCAGAATCGATGCATCCTGATTATTATAATCCGGTTCACGCGCTGTTCCATACCAACTATCCGTTTCTGAAAGAAACGCAGCCGCGCTGGAATGATTATCTGCGCGGCGAATTTTATTCGCCGGAAGTTCTCGTGGTCGGCTGCCGCACGGACGCATTGGTTAACGGTGAGCGCCGCGGTGTCTTCGATGACATCGCCGGAAAACAGGTTTATTCTGCGCTGTTCGAATGGGCGCAAGTGCCGGCGCACTTTGCGGATGAATATTGCGACTGGGTCGATTTCTCAAAATTCAAGCTCATTTTTGCTGAAGGCGAAATCATGCCGCAGGCGTTGATTGATAAAATTACCGCCGCCGCCGAAGCCGGCATCAAAACCGTGGTTGTCGGCGATGCCGGACATATTGCGGCGGAATCCGTCAACTCTACCGGCGTACTGAAAAAAGCGCTGCGCGGAATTTCAAATGTAAAATATATTGATCCGCCGGCGCGCATCACCGCCAGTACATCGTGGGATTCGCCGGTCGGCTGGAATGTCTCCATCGTAAACGAATGGCTGAACTGGGCCGGTGTTGAACGTCCGGTATTTGTCACGGCAGACTCACAGCCCGGCTTTCAGGTGCAGCATCGCACTGCAAACGACGGAACAGTCTATCTCGCCGTTTTCCGCAACTATTACGGCTGGTACCGTAACAACATAGAGTTTGAAGAAGAGCTGCTGGAAAAATACGGACAGGTTGCCGGAACAGTAAAACTTCCGGTGGCTGACGGCGGCATCTGGATCGTTGAAAAACTCCACCGCGACGAAAAGCTCATCGGTGAGTTTACAGCGAAAAACGGCGCGATTGAATTTTCAATCGATCCCGCCGTCGCCGGCGAAGTCCAGTTAATTCGCGTGCAGAAAAAATAAGGATACCGAAATGAATGTTGCAAGTCTGATGATCTTTGCCGCGGCAACTCCGGCTGATGATCTATCCGCCCGTCCGAATATTATCATTATTGAATCGGATGACCACCATTTCCAGGCGCTGGGCTGCATGGGCGATCCGGTGCATACACCGAATCTTGATGCGCTGGCTGCCCGGGGCATTCTCTTTCGAAATCACGTCTGTCAAGGTGCTCAGTGCTCACCTTCGCGCAATGCGCTGCTGACCGGATCTTATCCGCATAATACAGGGATTTACCATAATCAGGACGGACCATTGGCGGCGGGCGTCTGGACCTTCCCGCTGGCTCTCCGGCGGGCGGGGTACACTACGGCGTTGATCGGGAAAGATCACTTCAAGCCGGCGAAGGGCGGGTTTTCGGGGAGTCCGATGGAGATTAGAAAACAGGAACTGCAAACGATCGGGTTTGATTACACGTTCGGTATGAGCGGAAAAGTTTCGGTCGCTACAGCGCAATATATGCCCGGGAATGATCCGTATCAGGACTATCTTCATGAGAGGGGACTGCTGGAAGTATTGCAGGCGCACTATCAGGAGCATTTCACCAGTTTTTCAGGACGCAGAGGTTTTACACCGGCGGCTCTGACGGAAGAAGACCGGCAGGATACGTTTATAGCCGGTCATGCGGCGGACTGGATCGCATCGTACGATCGGCAGAATCCGTTTTTCCTATGGGTGGAATTTTTGGATCCGCATCCGCCGGCGGATCCACCGGAGCCATACGCCGGCATGTATGATTGGGAAGAGATGCGGCTTCCTCTGGGCGATACGCCGCATCCGCAGTTAAGTGTCGAGCACATCCGGCGGTTCCGCGCCGGGTACTACGCAATGATCACTGCGCTGGACGCACAGGTCGGACGGATTCTTGAGGCGTTGAAAGAGTCCGGGCAGATCGATCATACGGTGATCGTTTTTGCCGGGGATCAGGGCTCTATGCTGGGCGATCACGGGTTGTGGGGCAAAGGCGATTATTACAAAGGCTCCGTCAACTCTCCGCTCATTATCGCCGGACCGCCGGGATGGTTTATTCCGGGACAGGTGATTGACCGTCCGGTTGAAACTCTGGATCTTGCCCCGACGATTCTGGAGCTGGCCGGAGCCTCTGCCGCAGATCAGCGGAAAAGTTACGGAGAGAGCCTGCTTCCGCTGCTGACGGGAAAAGGCACCTACAGCCGGACGGCGGCGTTTGCAGAGACGGCGGAGTGGAAGGTCGCGGTGACCGACCGGTTTAAATATGTCATTCATCCCAAAGGAAATATTCTTTTTGATCTTCAGGAGTGTCCGGACGAACTGGTGAATCTCATCGGGCAGCAACCCGGCACAGAGGCAGCGATGGCGGGAGTGATCGAAGCGTGGATCTGCAACACAACGCCGCAAGCCGGCGAAGCGGGTGTCACATACACATTCGCCGGTCCGGACACCTGTAAGGCACGCCTGGAACAGATGAACGGCGTTGCAGTTTCGGAGGTCGCTTATATTCAAGGAACAGCGGCTTCCGGCGGAGGGCTTTCCGCCCCGGCATACAGGCTTGCTGATCCGGAAAACCGCCTGTTCGCCCTAAGCTCCCGGGATATCGCAGATCCTGTGGCGGCGTATGATGAAACGCACTCCCGGTTTGTGTTCAGTCTGACCGCCGCGCCGGATGTATCCATCGATTTCCGGGCGGCCTCGCTTTCGATGACCCTGCTGGGTATGGTGGCAGATACGAACGCATATACGGTGTCTGCCTATATTGCATATAACATCAATCAGACCGGATGGGTGAGCCAGGGTATCCGGCAGCGGGTCCGGAATGTTGAATATGATCGTACGGATACTATGGGCAGCGTTTTATATGACGCACAGACCGGCGCACCGCTCTCCGAATACGGGTTGCCGCCCGAAGCCAATGTGTATGCCCGGACCGTGTCTTGGTCTTTAGCCCAGGCCGATGCAATGGCGCCGGGAAGTACGGTTGAATTCGCAGTCTTTGTTTTTGATGACAAAAACGGGAACGCGCGTTACTACGCCGGGGCGGATAACATCTGTGTGGACGGGATACAAATTATAAAGGGAGATTGATATGATGCACAAAGTGATGCTGATGACCGCTTTCTTACTGACGGCACAGGCGGACGATCCGAATGACGTTTACGTCACCCGTTTTTCTGTTACCGGACCCGGAACGGCCGTGTTCCGGCTGGAAGGAGACCATGCATCCAGGGTGCATATTGTTCGTGCGGAGCCTGTGAAGGAGGGAGCTCCTGCATTGATGTGGCGCTGCAACGGGGAGGGGCTTTTCCAAATTGCTTTTCCGGAGAACACCCCGGATGGGTTTTTCCGCTTGAAACCGGAATCGGGAGATACGGTTCTGGGCATGGTTCACCGTCGAAACAACGGCCGCAGCATTCAGTTCACCTCTGAACGTGAAAAAAACACTGCGTATCCCCCGGAAATCGCGGGGTGGAGCGAAGAAGAAAAGAGCAGGCAGACCGCGGCCGCCCGGACTATGGTGGCGGACTTGAATCGACGGATTCAATCCGGAGAGAAGACGATTGTTGTTCCCGCAGACAACTACCGGTTTAAAGGATTTATGGATAACGGGAAGGACGCTCTGCTCTTTGACGGGCTGGAGGGAGTTTCCATCGATTTTTCCGGATCGACGTTCTGGGTGGCCGGAGTGAAGCAGCGGATTCTTACGATCACCGGCTGTTCAGATTTTACAATCAGCAATTATACGGTCGACTATGATCCTCTGCCCTGGGTGCAAGGCCGGGTGATTTCAGTCGGCGAAGGTGCGTATCCGCCGGTACGCTTCGAGCTGGATCAGGGGTTTGAAGAGGCTCTGGCTCAGTTTCAGGCCACTCCTCCGAACGGGTATGCACGGATTCATGTTTTTAAACCGGAACCGGGACACCCGTATAGTGCAACGTTTGTTGCGGGCCATGACCGGGGGCAGCCCGCCGTGTATGATGAAACAACCCGTACCGTGACTGTTTCCCTGCAAGGGCGCGACACCGGTCTGCCCTGGTTCGGTATCGTTGAAGGCGACGGAATTGTTCTGGCGCCGCGTTATAACGGAAACTATATGATGCTGACCAAAAGCTCGAATGTGACCTTTGACAGAGTCAATATTTACGCATCGGCCCGCCTGGGATGGATCGGCGAGTATGACGGGGAGAAACCGTATCGCCTGCAGAATGTACGGCTGATCCGCCGGCCCAATACCGCGCGGCTGATCTCCAGCTGCCTGGATGGTTTCCGCGTGAACTTCTGTAAGCACGGCCTGCAGATTTCAGACTTTGAGCTGGAAGGAGTCATGGACGACGCGGTTGCGCTGCCGTCTCATAATTCGATCGTTTTAAAATCCTCTTCATCGACGACGATGACGGCGGCTGCCCGCGATTTGGCATCCAGCTTTAATGTGGACGCCGGATCGACCATTGATGTGTATGACAGCCGGACGTTTGTCTATCGCGGATCGGCCACGGTTCTTTCGGCGGAAAAGTTGAGCGATCAGGAAGAAACCGTTCCGGCGGAGCACCCTACCAGATTGTATAAAGGGAAGAAGACGACTCCCTGGAAGCTGGTGCTTGACCGGCCTCTGGCGGTAGAGCGGGGAGACACCATTATTTCCGATCGCTGGCGAAGCGACGGATACCGGATTGAGCGGGGGTATTTTCACGTTAATTTTGCCTGTGCCATTCGGGCGACTGCGAAAAACGGAATGATCCGTGGTAACGTTTTCGAACAATCCGGCGGTATTCGCATGGAAATGGATAACGACTGGATCATAAATACGCCCATGGAGAATATCGGGATTGAGAATAATGCATTTTACGGTATACAGAGGGATCCGTCGATTACGGTTTCTGTTCTCCCTCACAGCATCTCCAATCCCCTTCACCGGCAGGTCTCTATTCGGAACAATGTTTTTTATAATACAATCCATCCCGTGATCTATGCTACTCACACTGACGGGCTGCAGATTCAGGCCAATCGCTTTACCGGAATTTCAGGAGACAGCGCCGCTTTCTTTTTACCGCCGCCTCTCCCCGGCGAGCAGGGGGCTCCCCTGAGTGCTGCGGTAATTCAGCTGGAGCGGAACGGATCCGTTACGCTTGAGAATAATGACTTTAATGATATCGCTGAAGGAGTGGAGTTTATTGCAGAAGGAAGCGCTCCCTGACGGGAACTTTTAACCGGGGAACAAACAGAACTGAAAACGGAACGGAGGAAACGATGCAAAAAAATCTGATGAAATGCGCGGCGGTTTGTACGTCGATTGCGGCGGGGTGCATACCGGCTGCGCAGGAGAAACCGAATATTCTTTTTATCTTAGTGGATGATCTGGGCTGGAATGATGTGCAGTTTCTGCCGGACTCAACGTCGCCGTATTCAACTCCGAATATCAGACAACTTGCTCGGCAGGGCATGGTGTTTACTGATGCATATGCGGCGTCTCCGGTCTGCTCGCCGACACGCGCCAGTCTGCTGACGGGAAAATCACCGGCCGCGCTGCGATTGACATCGCACATCCCCAGAACCCTGGACGGCAACTGGGCCAGAATTCCGGACAATGCGACCATGATGCCGGCGGAATTCAGAGACAGGCTGCCTCTGCCAGAGATCACATTCGCGGAGCTTTTGAAGAAAGATGGATATCGAACCGGATTTTTCGGAAAATGGCATCTGGCGGGGCAGAACGCGCTGGCATACCCCGAGGCTCAAGGAGTTATGCTCCCTGATTACCATCCCGATCGACAGGGATTTGATATTAATATCGGCGGGGCTTCCGTGGGAGCGCCGCCTACCTATATCTCTCCTTACGGGCTTGGCATGATCCGCAGCGGTCCGGAAGGAGAATATCTGACCGACCGGCTGACGAATGAGGTGATGGACTACATCAAAACATCCGGAGAAAATCCCTTTCTGGCCTATCTGTGTTATTACTCGGTTCACCGTCCGCACCATCCAAGACCGGATCTTGTGGATTCATCGTACGGGGCATTGGCGAATTATGCCGCCATGATTGCTGCTGTTGACGAGAACATCGGACGTTTAATGAAATTCCTGGATGAATCCGGGCTGACAGAGAATACGCTTCTCATCGTCACCTCCGACAACGGGGGCCTTGAAGGGAATCTTCCATTGCGCGGAGTGAAAGGAAGCCTGTGGGAGGGCGGAATCCGGGTGCCGACGCTCGTGCGCTGGCCCGGGGTGATCCGCCCCGGATCGGTATGCAATGAGCCGGTCATTTCGTATGACTTTCTACCGACTCTGCTTGCAATCACCGGCTCCGATCAGCCGGTTCCGAATGATGTAGAGGGGGTCAGCCTGCTGCCCTTATTCACCGGATCAGATTTCAAACGTTCTGAGCCGCTTTACTGGCATTTTCCTCATTATCATAATGATGGAATGTCGACGGCCATTCGTGACGGTAAATGGAAGTTGATTTATTCCTATGTGACTGAAGAGATGTTTCTGTTTGATCTGGAAGACGATTTCCGCGAACAGCGAAACCTTGCTGCGCAGTTCCCGGAAAAAGCGGAACAGTTGAAAACAAAGCTGTTCCGCTGGCTGAAAGAGGTTGATGCTTTAATGCCGGTGCGTGCGGTTGACACGGATAAAAAATCATGACACCGTCTTACAGCCATTGAAACAGTTAAGTTTCTGATCCGTTGAATATCTGAATTAGGTGCATATTATACGGTTTTTATAAAAACGGATCGGGAACATTATGAGTAAGAAAAAAGTGGATATTCTGTAGCTGATGCGAGACATGGGCGTTATTGATCCGCACGTCGGATTTTATCTGAGTCCGCCGGATGGGTTACACTGGTCAGAGCCGCAACCCGGGGATGGAAAATCGGATCTGTATTTCGGCGGCAAGCCTGAACGGTTTGAACGCCCGCAAATACTAATGAAAGACGGGCCGGCGGAATACCTTTTCTGCGCTTTGATGGGTGGGAAATATAACACATCCACCGGAGCAGTTTTAAAAACCGGAGAATGGCAATGAAACCGAATGTGTTAATTATAATGGCGGATGATATGGGGCACTGGGCGATGCGGTGCGCCGGAAATGAAGATGTGCTGACTCCGAATCTCGACCGGCTGGCAGCATCCGGCATCCGCTTCGAAAATTTCTTCTGCGTGTCGCCGGTCTCCTCACCCGCGCGCGCGTCGTTTCTCACCGGACGGATTCCGTCGCAGCACGGCGTTCATGACTGGTTGAAAAAAGGTAACATCGATGATCCGGACGGAATGTATCGCGGTGTTGACCGGCCGGTTGAATATTTAAACGGCATCCGCGGCTTCACCGATTATCTGGCGCAAGACGGTTATGTTTGCGGAATTTCCGGCAAATGGCACCTCGGCGATAACGGCGCGCCGCAAAAAGGCCATACATTTTGGAAAACTCACGCGTTCGGCGGCGGGCATTATTACGACTGGCAGATGTTTGAAGATGGAAAACTGAAAACTGAAACGCGCTACGTTACAGATGTGATCACAGAAAATGCCGTTGAGTTCCTCGAAGCGAACCAGGCCAACCGGTTTTGCTTAAGTGTTCATTATACCGCGCCGCACAGTCCATGGGATAAAGCAGAGCATCCGGAAGAAGTCTGGGACCTGTATGACTGTTGTGATTTTTCGGCCACGCCGGATCTGCCGCTCAGTCCGCTTCAGATCAACTCCGCTCCTGCCGGAGCCGGTGAACGCCGGAAAGAACTGCTGCGCGGTTATTACACGGCGATCACAGCTATGGATCACGGCATCGGCACGCTGCTCGACTGGCTGGAGGAAAGCGGATTGCGTGAAAATACGCTCATCATTTTTTCGAGCGACAACGGCATGAACATGGGACATCACGGCGTTTGGGGCAAAGGTAATGCAACCTTTCCGCTGAACATGTGGGATACCTCCGTCAAAGTTCCCGTTATTTTTTCACTGCCTGGTACCTTTGCGGGGAATGCCATCTGCAGCTCCATGCTCAGCCACTACGACGTCTTTCCCACCCTGCTGGATCTGCTCAGGATCCCGCACGATGAAGACAGTCTTCCGGGCAGCAGCTTTGCCGGCTATCTGCGGGGCGGAGAGCCGCCCGCTGATCAGGATGTAATTATCTACGATGAATACGGACCCGTCCGCATGATCCGCACGGATGAATATAAATATGTTCACCGGTACCCTTACGGCCCGCATGAATTCTATGATCTGAAAAACGATCCCGATGAAATGTATGACCAGATTTCAAATCCGCAGTTTACACTGGAAATTCAAACGCTGCGGGCAAAACTTGATGACTGGTTTTTCAAATATGTAAATCCGGCCATCGACGGCACGCGTGAAGCGGTCTACGGCAAAGGGCAGCTCAACCTCGCAGGAATTTCGGCCGCCGGAAACCCTGCTTACGCCAATGACGTTTGTTTCTATACAGACGAAAAGGCATTTCACGAAGAAGCTTAATTATAAGATGACAGCCTTGTGATCCCGAAATCCGGCAGATGGAATCCCTCCGTATTTATGAAATAGACGTAAAAATGCGCCGGCAGAAGTTCTTCAGCCCATTTCAATTTTTACTCAATCGGGTTCTGTTTAAAACGACGTCCGGTGAATCAGAAGGAATTGGATCGATAGGATTCCGGAAGCACATCTGCCGGACGCTGGATGAACTGCAGACCGATCTGGATGAACTATAACACCGGGCGAACGCATTAGGGCAAGATGTGCTATGAATGTACGTTAGAGCGTATTGAGAAAAATTATAGTCGCAAAATAAACAAAGGTGTAATGTACCGCAGGCATCCTTGCCTGCCTTGAGAAATCCGCAGATGACGCAGATGTTTAAACCACGATTCGAAACGGAGTGAAGAAAGGCTCCCAAAGGCGGACAGTGAAAACGGCAAATACACCGAATACACGGATTTTTCACAAAGAGGCAATGAAGCGCTGCATCCGTGTTCATGCGTGGTTTATCAATCATTCGGCTCATAATTATTTTGCGATTTTTGCGCATTTTTGCGGCTTTTTTTAATTTAAAATGCTTTAAAAACAGTCCGGCGCTGCGGCGGCATACCGCAACGCGGGTTATTTTCTTAAAAAATCAATGAGGCTTAATCCGGTATGATATGCCGGATCAGCATCCGGAGTTGCCGGAATGGTATTCACCGGAATTCCGTTTTTATCAATCACCTGAAACGCCATCTGATTCAGCTCCGGCTGAACATAGTTTTGAATAAATGCATTCGAGCATTTGGCGATGATCTCCTCAAAACAGGCTTTTTTTTCTGCCGGAACATAATGACGGGCAAATGCCGCGGCCCGCATTGTTTCCGGAAGAGACCACCATGGCATATCGGAGTTTATTGTTTTCCGCGAAATTAAATCAACGGCTTTAGAGATTCCCCGCCCTTCCGCAGAAAATCCGTTTGAAAAATTTTTCTTTATCATTTCAGGAAGAATCTGCTTATACATCTTAATTTTGTTTTGTTCTGCTTCGTTCAGCGCCGTGTGGTTTTCCATGGCATCGATCATGTCCATCGAAATGCCCGAAAATTCGCAGGCATGGCCCGGATCGTTCAACAGCACATTTCTCTCATCAATAAACGGATCACCGTTTTTATTCACAAATTCCCACATATCATATTTTTCCGACAGAGGTGATTTCCCGTCCAGGTTGACATAGTTGCTGAGAACATGGTCAAGGAATTCGAAGCCAGCCTGTTTAAATTCCGGATTCCCGCCGCATTTTAAAAATAATGCAATTGCACTAATGGAAATCATATACACGCCATGAGCGTTGCGATCCTCGACAAATCGGGCGGCGGTATTTTTTGGATCCAGCTGCTGCTGGTCGGTAACAAAATTGCCGGTTTTAATATCGTTGTGCAGCTTCTGAAACCACTGCATGCTTTCGATCAGTTTTTCTTTCAGCCCAAGCGTGTATGCCGCCGCCGCCATTCCTTTTATATAAAATAGATCGCTGAAATTGGACGGCGAGTCCGGCTGTAAATTATAAGGAACAACATGGCCATGGCTGTCCATGCGGAGCGCCTGACCGGCAGGCGTCATAAAAAAATAGAGACGCCCGCCGTTGAGGCTTCTCAAAGATTCCATGCTGGAAAATACTTCCGCAAGAACACGGCGGCTGCGGCGGATTAACGGACCGGTCTCTTCCGGACAAAATTCCGGATCCTGCTGGAGCCAGCGGATATGTCCCGCCAATGCTTCCAGCCCCCGCCCCTGAATCCAGGAATAGATTGTGTTTTTACCCCGGACCGGATCGTCGTCAGCAAAATCCTGTCCGGTGATCAGGCTGAATTTTGTATCGATAAAGTGATATTCCGGATTCCGATCATACCGGTCCAGAATCGTTTCCAGAATGTTAACCAGCATCGCCCTGTACCCGCTCCTGACGGACGCCATTTCACGATCGTATGAAGAACGGCCGACAAGAGAAAATAAAAATTTATCTGTATTCATTTTTTATATCTCAACGTTGCATCAAATTTACATTTTCAGGACAACCGCAAATAAACGTAAAGAACATGGCATTCATTCACTGCGAATGAATGCAAGTTCTTTACGCACGCGATGAAAGGCTCTTAATATACAGAGCAAACTTTTGTTTCTGCTTTTGCAGAACCGGCAAAAGAGCCGTCCGTCAGCGCCTTACGACAGGTTTGCGAGACAGATAATGAATTTCCGGCCAGAAGAGCGCTGTCGCCTGAACTGACGAGCATGTGATAGCCCAGCTCAATTCCTTTTTTAATTCTCTCCGGAGTTACAAAAATTCCGCCGGCAATCTTGCCGTACTTTTGCGCCGCTGCACCGACGGCGGCGATTTCACAATCGAAATGGTTTTCCGAACGGGGCTGATCCATCGGCATATTCCGTGAAAGCGCCATATCATCTGGGCCGAAAAATAATGCATCAACGCCGTCTGTCGATGCAATGGCATCGACCTGCTCAAATCCTGCCGGAGTTTCAATCTGGCAGACAACCATCGGCTGGGTACGGCCGGAACAGGCGTATGCCCTGCCGTAGAGATCGATCGGACGGCGGCCGCCATATGAGCGCTGACCCATCGGCGCAAAGCGGGCGGCGGCAACCACCGCTTCCGCTTCTTCCCGGCTCTCAATCATCGGGATCATAATAGCATGGCAGCCGGCATCCAGAATTTTGCCGATTGCGTCCCGGCTATGCCCCGGAACCCGTACCAGCGCATAGATGCCGATCAGATTACAGGCGCGTATCGCCTGAATCGTATCATGCATTCCCCATTCGCCATGCTGCATATCGATCCAGCACCAGTCCCAGTGCTGTCCGATGCGTTCAATAATTCCGGGAGACGAATACATAGAACCGAAACCCAGCAGCGGTTTTTCTTTAAGTGTTTTTTTAAAATTTCCGAAATCTCCAAAACTCATCTTCTCTCTCCTTCTTTCTGGTTAATAATCAGTTTGTTGTAAAAGGTGATGCCGGCAGGTTGGCATTCACGTTAAATAAATTTCCTTCCGCATCATTCCGCCAGCAATAACGCACGGCAACCGGCGTGCCCACACGGTCGCTGGAAACAAGAACACTGCCGCCATCAATGATTGCCGCGGCCGGATAAAACACCATGTCGGCGCCGGCAATTGTAAATTCCTTCGGAGCCTGTCCATCGTTGGTTTTTAATCCTCCATCGACCTCGTCGAATAAAATTCTGGCGGAGGAACCTTCAACGTTCATCTCCCGATAAACCGGTCCGGAATAGAGAACGTCGTGTCCATAGGTTTTTGCCAGCGCCCAGAGCGCCAGCCGTATACCGACATCAAATTTACTTTTCGGGTGGATGTCTTTCAGATCTCCGACATCCATCGTGACCGCCATACCGGTATTCGGCACAGTTTTCATGGCGTACAACTGGGCGTTCTGAAGCTCAGGAATCGGGGTTTTCCCGCCTTCCGTTTTAATGGTAAGCGGAGCAATCTGTACAAAATAAAATGGGAAATCGCCCTGGTTCCACGCATCCCGCCAGCTTTGAATCAAAGCAGGAAAAAGAATTTTATACTCCTCTGCCCGCCCCCGGTTGGACTCGCCCTGATACCAGATAGCGCCCCGGATTTTAAACGAATTGAGCGGGTGAATCATTCCGTTATACAAAGCTCCGGGAATGTGCTTACACCCTTCCGGATCGCGGGTTAAAATTTCAGAAAGCCGGGGGGCCGCCGCAATTGTGCTCAGCGGCGTCCACGGTTCGGCCGTTGTGCCACGCCATGAGCTGTGTATAAGCCCGATCGGAATATCAAGCGTATCCGCAAGCTCCCGTCCGAAAAAGAAAGCGACCGCACTGAACGAACCGATATTGTGAAGACCGGCCGTCTGCCATGTGCCAATGCAGTCATCAACAGGATTTACAGCAATATTGTTTTCAACAGTAAACAGCCGGATATTCGTGTTGATTGAAGCCTTGGCCTCGCTGGCTCCGGCGGAGCGGTCAATCGGCCACCACATATTAGACTGTCCTGAACAGACCCACACTTCGCCGATCAGCACATTGGATAGTGTTATCGCATGGCCGGCGCTATCCGTAACAGACAAGCTGTGTTTTTCTTTAGATGCCGCCGGAGTGGCTACAACAACACGCCATCTACCATCCTGATCTGCCGTGGCAACAACCGGCACGGAAAGCCAGCTCGGCTGAACCGTCACCGCACTGTTCGCAGCCGCCCATCCCCGGAGTTCGACATCGCTTTGCTGCTGCAGCACCATGTTGTCTGAAAATATCGAAGCCAATCGTAACTCCGGCGACTTCAGAATGGTTAGTCTTCTGTAACTCATCCCGTCTTCGCGATATGTATCCAACATATAATGAACGCCTTCTGCGCCGCTTGTAATATTCGCCCACCGGGAACCGGAAAGGAATTGGATATTATCCGTTCCTTCAACCAGCCGGAGAAAATCGGCCAGCGTATCGCCCTTCAAATCAGCATCATTCAGCGCCAGCATTCCGCCGGGCTCCATCCGGACAAAACACTCTTCCATCGTTAAACCGTTATTCTCGCCGATATTGATTTTAAGCGCCGTACCGGCACAGACGAGCGCCCCGTCTTTAATATACAGAGCGGCAGCGCCATAACGACCGACATAAAATTTGTCGACACAGGAAAGCTTCGAGCCGCGGCCTTCCACAGTAACGACGCCGGCGGAACCTTTGTCGAAACCGATATACACACAGTTGCCGGCGTTCGCGGCGGCGCCGGCGGAAATCGTAAGAGCGCCGGAACCTTCGCGTCCGACGGCGATGCTTTGTCCGGTTTTTAATAACGAGCCGCGCCCGTTAACCGTAACCATTCCCTTCGCACCGTCATAAAAACCTACCGTAGCGGTTTTCCCAACGTCCAGAACGGATCCCTGCTCAATGGAAATCTCAGCAGTTCCTTTGCGTCCGGCGGTTATCGACTCCTCGACCAACAGGCTTCCTTTTATAATCCGTAAAGCGCCTGAGGTTCCCGGCTCCGCCGCCAGAGACATATTATATGCTGTTCCGTTACCGCCCAGCTGCACGATTCCGCTATTGCTGATATCCACTGCATCTTTCGCAGAAGGAACACTGCCGGGATCCCAGTTATACTCTTTCGACCAGTCAGCCGTACCGGTTTTTTTCCATTTGATATTTTCAGCAAACGTAAACCCTGTTGTTAAAACAATCGCACTGAGTAGATAAACCTTTAAATTAAATTTCATATTTTCTCCTGATCTTGCTGTTAACGCTCCCGTTTTTGTTAATCTGCGCTATCAAAATATCCGTCTGTTTTTATTTCAATAAAGAGGCGGAATGACGATCCAGATAAAACGTTGCGTCGCGATGCGTCTTCAAAATAGTTGCAGGAATCTGCGGAGAAATTTCGCTGGAAAGCGTGTTATCAACCGCAACTGCTTTTTGTTTTCCCGGTATCGTACAGATGATTTTTTCAGATTTCAGCATTTGCTGAATCGACATGGAAATTGCTTTTTCCGGAACATCATTCAGCGCAGGAAACCAGCCTTCACCCAACTGCTGCTGACGGCAGGCATCATCCAGTTTCACTAAAATATAAGCACTGTCAGTTTCAAAATCCGCCGGCGGATCGTTGAATGCCAGATGCGCATTTTCTCCAATCCCGCAAAAGCAGACGTCGATGGAAACAGTTTTGATCAATTCACTGAGCCGACGGCATTCCGCTTCGGGATCGTTTTCTGTATCAATATAATGAAATGTTTTCACCGGAACGGGCAGTTTCGAATGAAATCGCTCCCACAAGTAGCGGCGGAACGATGCCGGATGAGTTATCGGAATTCCGATATATTCATCCAGATGAAAAACATTGATCCGGTTCCAGGCAATGTCCGGCTGCCGGATCAGCGCTTCCAGCATACGGAACTGCGACGCTCCGGTTGCGACAATAATGGATGCTTCACCGCGGTTATGAATGGCGGCGCGAATCGCGTTCGCACCCGCTTCGGCCGCAGCGCGCCCTGCCTCCGCCTCGGTTTCAAATTTATTTATTTTTATCATATCTGCACTTTTTTATTATGTGTTGCTCTATCGCGTGCCTTCACGCGCCACTTTTCTCTCTTCTATTGTATGAGTTCAAACATCCGCCGGTGTTCGTCCCATCTCATCGCCGGCTGACAATTAAGTTCATCCGGTTCGACACCGATCATTTTCAATGGATTATAGAATCCGACATTCAACAGCTCTTTCAGCGGCAATATGTTCAGCGATGCAAGATGGTTCATGCATTCCAGCATGGTTGACGCGGATCCGGCCATGCACTGTTTTTCCGGATTATGAAGATAGCCGTTTTCCTCAAGCACAATTGCGCTCCCGCCAACATTGTATGTTCCCGGCGGACATCCGGCGATTGACGACGCATCGCTTGTTACAATGATATCCGCCGTTTCTTTCGCATTAAAAACGGCGCGGATCACCTGTTCGGGGAGATGATGGCCGTCGGTAATAATCATTGCTTTAAGCGCTTTTATCGCCAGGCCGGAGATCAGCTGATTCCGGTGCCGCGGCACTTCATTCGGCATGCCGTTTCCAAGATGCGTCATGGCGCAGGCGCCGGCATCATAGCAGCGGCGGATCTGCCCATACTCCGCCATTTGGTGACCCAAAGAAACCGCCACGCCTTTGCTTACGGCATGAGCAATCAGTTTTTCTGCATCCTCACCTTCCGCGGCAATAGTCAGCAGTCTGATGCGGCCCTCAGAAAGCTCCCGGAGTTTATCAAAGGATGCGACCGACGGCTGTTTAGTATTCTCCGCAGCATGAGCGCCTACCGCTCCAGGACAGCTTGAGATAAACGGTCCCTCGAGGTGGATTCCCGGAATGATTTTTTTAAAATATTTTCCGGACGCTTTCGCAATGAGCGGAAGCGTCCGGGCATAGGCGTCTGAGGCGCTGGTTACCAGCGTCGGCAGGAACGCGGCGGTTCCGGTTTTCAGCAGCTCTTCACAGGCAAAGCAGAATCCCTCTTCGGCCAAATCCGCTGCAGAAAAGTTAATGCCTTTGTAGCCGTTAACCTGCAGATCTATAAATCCGGAAATCTCCATGATTAATCCCTGTCTAACGGTGGACCGCTGGTTCCAACCACCAGACTTGCAAGCACACCGGTTACAATCTGCACCAGCAGACACACAGGCATTGCCCACAGAATGCTGATCCCTTTAAGTCCGGTCGGTCCCAGAAAGAGGTCTTCCCAGAAACTGATCACGAAGACGGTGATGACGCCCGCGGCTGCGCCGATGAGCGTGCCGGCGCCGGTCGCCCGGCGGACAAATATTGCCATAAAGAAAAGGCCGAACAGCGGCGCCGTCAGCAGGTTGCAGATTTTGAACGCCATATCCAGCAGATTGCCTTTAACCATTCCGACAACAACGCTGAAGAGAACAACGACAATTCCAATACATACTGTAATTAATTTCGCCATTTTCACCGGATTGATGCTGTCTTTTTTATCTCCGCGGAACCGGCCGATAAAATCGACCATGACAACGGAACAGGATGAGTTCAGCCCGGACGAAAGGCTGGACATTGCCGCCGCTAACAGCCCTGATAATACAAGACCGCTCAGTCCGGCGGGAAGCTGGCTGGTTATATAGAGCGGAAATACTTTATCCGCTCCGGTTGTAAATCCTGCGCCCATGCCAAGCAGTTCCGGTTTTGTCTGATAAAACGATAAAAGACATAAACCAACGATGGTCAATAAAATGCCTGCAAATCCGCTGGCGGCCATGGCATAGGTCAGCGTCCGGCGTGCGGTTTTAACATCCTGAGTGGATAAATAACGCTGGATCGCGGTTTGATCCGATCCGTTTGTGCTGACAAACCAGACCACCGTTGAAATCAGCGCCGCCATAAATGTCCGCGCGCCCGGCGCTGAACCGAATCCCCACTGGAATTCCGGCCAGTGAGCAGGCCGCTCAGAAGGAATGCAGTTGCCGATGCCGCCGAGTTTAAAGGCAATGATTCCGATGGTCAGAAATGTTCCGCCGAACAGAACAAAGGACTGTACAACGTCCGTATATACGGTTGCTTTCAGGCCGCCCATAGACGTATAGGCAATGGTAATCAGTGTAATAAGAAAACAGAAATATATGGAAACGGATTCCGAAAGGCCGAAGATCGGTATCAGAACCTTCGCCGATGTGGTGTATACAATTGCGGCCATCCACATCAGGCGCAGCAGCAGAAAGAAGACTGATCCGAGCATCCGGACACCAAGCCCGAGCCGTGTTTCCAGCATTTCGTAGGCGCTGGTGATTTTTAATTTCATAATCACCGGAATCAGAAAGAAACCGACAATCAGCACAACAATCGGATACGCCGCGATTTTCCCGAGCATGAACGCCGGACCGTTTTGAATCACTTCTCCCGGGACCATCAGATACGAGATCGCGCTGAGTAAAGTGGCAAACAGCGAGAGTCCGACCCAGGCGGATTTCATCTGACGCCCGCCCAGCAAATAACCTTCAGCTGTTTTTGCCTCTTTTGAAAAAAACCACCCGATAAAAATCATGCCGAACAAATAACCGGCAATTACAAGCCAATCCAGAATGCCAAGCCCGGATCCTGTCGCGGCAACATCCATTATCACTTCATTGGCATCCATTATTTCCCGCTTCTTTTTTTACTAATTCATCCAACTCTGTTAGAGAAAAGCGCATGCTGATAATATAAGGAGCCTCTCCGCGAACCCAGTGGCCGTAGGACGTACAAATCACGGTATTATCCTGAAGCGTCTCAACGCCCGGATATCCGCAATCGTATCCCGGATACCGGGAGTCCCAACCATGCGTATTTCGGAAATTTTTTTTCAGCCGTACAATATATTGTCCCTCGCGGCCTTCTACGATGTCTTCATAGGTGCCGACCCAGCCGACCCAGTCTTTTTCAAAAATACGGGACGGGCGGGCAGACACCGGAGAGTTTGCACGAAAACTGATAAACAGCCGGCCGTCGGAAGTATATCTTCCGGTATGCCGGTCGCCCGTCAACGACAGTGGAAGTTCTCTGGGCTTGCTCCACGTAATTCCTTCATCATCTGAAAAAATAACATGAGAGCTTTTCGTCCGGCTTGAATCGCGCAGTAAAACGGCCAATTGATTCCCATCCGGAGAACGGAGTGCATAGGGTTCACAAAGAGCAGTATCCGTCGATGTAAGAACCAGCTCCGGCATAGACCAGGTCAGCCCGCCGTCGCGGCTGAAGGTTTGATACAGCCGCCGCCCTTTGATGGCTTCTCCCTTGCCTGTGAAAAGCTTTCCGTTATCATGAAACATTGCAATGTAGCACCCTTTCGTTTTCAAGGGTTCGACAAATCCCATCACCACGATTCCGCCCCAGTCACCCGCTGCGGCCAGCTCAGACCACGTTTCTCCCTTATCCTCACTATGGGCCATACGTGCCGGATAAAGTCCCGACCAGAGAATCAGCCGTTCAACACCATCAGCATCAATCACACTGTGAATGGTGGGCGTTTCCCGGCTGCTCTCAAAACTGGCGGGTGTCTTCAGGCGCCCGCTCCAGGTGAACCCGCCGTCATCACTGCGTTTAAGAACAATAGGACCGGCCCCATGTCCTTTGGGATAAGCGGCAAAAATTATTTCGCTGTCCTTAAGCCGGGTTGTTGAAACCTGGCCAAGGTATTGATCCTTCTCTTTATCAACAATCACTATCCGGTGCACATCCGAATCAAGATCAATAGCCGGAACAGTAATTGCCGGTATTATATCTGTTCGTGCATTCCGTATCTGGAATAGAACGCCCGGTTTAAGAATATCTGTTCTAAATGATGACGCAGGCAGATTGGCGTTTACATTAAACAGATTTCCTTCCGCCGCATTCCGCCAGCAATAACGCACTGCAACAGGATGCTCTACATCATCGCTGGAAACGAGAACAGTGCTGCCGTCAATTATTGCAGTCGCCGAGTAGAACACCATGTCGGAACCTGCAATAGTAAATTCATTCGGAGCCTTGCCATCGTTAGTTTTTAATCCTCCATCAACATAGTCGAATAAAATTCTGGCCCGGCTGCCCTCAACAACCATCTCCCGGTAAACCGGTCCGGAATAGAGCACATCGCGGCCATAGGTTTTCGCCAGTGCCCACAGCGCCAACCGTTGACCAACGGGCAGTTTATTCCTTGGATGAATATCCGTGAGATTTCCAACATCCATTGGGACAACCATCCCTGTATGCGGTACAGTCTTCATCGTGTATAACTGCGCCTCCTGCAACTCAGGAACTTTTGTGCCGTTCGGCTGCGGATTATTCGGATGCCCAAGAATAAAAGGTGCAATCTGTACAAAATAAAACGGTAGATCGTTTTGATTCCATTGCGTGCGCCACGAGTTGATCATCGCGGGAAACAATGCTTTATACTCCTCGGCACGGCTGCGATTGTTTTCGCCCTGATTCCAGATCACTCCTTTGATAGCATACTTCACTAACGGATGGATCATTGCGTTATAAAGACTGCTACACTCATGTTTTGCTTCTGTAACCTTGCGATCCAGAATAGGACGGAGTACGGGATCAGCCAAATATACATCCTGCGGTGTCCATGCTTCCGCCGGAGTTCCGCCCCAGGAGCTGTGTATCAGCCCGATCGGAACATCCAGCTGTTCAATCAGTTCCCTGCCGAAGTAATAGGCAACGGCGCTGAACTCCGGAAGTGTATTGTTGTCCGCGACTCTCCATGAACCGCCGCAGCTGACCAATAGTTCTTTCGATGGTTTTTGAGGCACAGTGAATAGCCGGATATTTGGATTTGCCGAAGCGATTGCGGCGGCGCCATCATCGGTTAATCTCAGCGGCCAAAACATATTGGATTGACCGGAACAGACCCATACCTCGCCAACCAGTACATTGGTAAGCGTTACAGAGTTTCCCTGATCGTCATCCAGCGTCAGCGTGTGCGGAGTAAATGACGCGGCGGGAGTCAACACCGTTGCGCTCCACCGGCCGGCGGCATCCGCAACCACAGAAACCGGAGCGGTCCAGTCGGGAGTAACCGTCACCGTACTGTTTGCTTTGGCCCAGCCCCAGATTGCAATATTACGCTGCTGCTGCAGAACCATATTGTCTGAAAACAGAGACGCCACTCTGAAATCTGTGGACGCCTGCACGGTTAACCGGCGGTACGTGACACCGTCTTCACTGTAACGATCCAGAAAATAATTTACGCCATCAATGCCGGTTTCAATATCAACCCAGTCCGAACCGGCCAGATACAGAATCTTTGAAGTCCCTTTAATGAGAGCCATGAAATCGGCCAACGAATCTCCGACGCTGCTGGTTGAGCTGTATTTAATGGCCAGCGCACCGCCGACACCAATTCGAATCGAACCCTTCTCGCCGATCGTTATTTCCCCGGCGCTCACCAGTCCGCCGTTTTGAATCGTCAGGGTTCCGGTGCCGCTGTTGCCGATAAAAAGTTTTTTCTCAACCTTCCATGCGGAGCCGGCGCCGTCAATCAACGCTGTCGCGCTCGTATTGCCTGTGTTGCCAAGATAAGCGTTGCCGCCGTTACTGATCAACTGCCCGCCATTTGTGAGATTAACCGTTGCTGAAACGGTGCCGCCGCGCCCGAAAACAGTCGAATTACCGCTGGTGGTATTAACGGTAATTTTTGAACCGCTCCCGTCAATCGTAAGCTGTTGCGAACCTGCCTGGTATCCAAAATATAACGCTGACACTGTAATCGTGCCGCCATTTAATACATTTACCGCTCCGCTTCCGTAATTGGTTCCGGTATACAGACCGGCCGCGCTGGTTACCGTTCCGCCATCAACGGTAAACGTTCCGATTGCTCCGCGGTTAATGCCGGCGCGAATCGAATCTTCGCTGTTCAGCACGCCATTGGCAGTCACGATAATTGTACCGGCGGCATCATACCCTGCCGTGGCGCTGCGCACAGATTGAGTATCTTCAACGGTTGCCGTTCCTTTGTTGTCAACATAGGCATCATCATTCACCGAGGGTTTCGTGCCGGTGTCCCAGTTCTTACCAACGGACCAGTCACCCGTCGGGCTTTTCCATCGAACATCCGCTGACGCATTCACCGACAGAAAACAACAGATAGAAACAATTCCTAATCTACATACAAATGTCTTCATATAATTCTCCTGATAAAAAGTGACAGACAACCCGAGCACCTTTGCCGCGTTTATTTACGTGAACCGCCCTCTGTTAATGCATAATAAAAAGTCCGATACGCACACCCCGCACAGTCAACTTTGTATACGTGTCGCTGCCGTGAGTATATGTATCCAGCGTATAATCACTTCCCTGAGCAGCCGTAATATCGGCCCAGCCCGTTCCGTTCCAATACTGAATCTTCTGCGCACTGCCAGTCACCAAATTCATGAAGCCGGACAGTGTGCTGACATTTCCTTTAAGCGCCAGCGCACCGCCGGCGCGGATTCGAATCATGCCCTTCGCGCCAATTGTTATTTCGTCAGCACTCACAAGTCCGCCGTTTTGAATCGTCAGAGTCCCGGAACCCGTTCCGACAGTAAGCTTTCTGCCAACCGTCCATGCTGAACCGGCGCCATCAATCACTGCTGCAACTGTCGTATTGGCTCCATTAGCAAGAAAACAATGACCGGTAGCAATCAACTGACCGCCATTCGTAATCACAAGCGCTACTGAAACGGTACCCCCTCGGCCAAAAATGACTGCATTACCGTTGGTGTTAACAGCAACTATTGACCCGTTCCCGTCAATCGTAAGCTGATGTGAACCGGATCCCGCATAGCCTGAATATAATCCTGATGATAACGTAATCGTGCCGCCGTTTAACACATTCACCGTTCCGCTTCCGTTACCGCTTCCGGAATGAAGACCGGAAATACCGGTTACCGTTCCGCCATCAATCGTCAATATTCCGGACGCGCCGGCGTTACGGCCGATATGAATGAAGTCCGTGCTGTTAAGCGTACCGCCGGTATTTACGGCGATTGTGCCGGCAACATCATGACCGGCTGTGGCGCTGTTTACAGATTGCGAATTTGTAATGGTTGCTGTTCCGCCGTTGTCAATATGAGCATCATCAGCCGATGCCGGTAATCCGCCGATCCAGTTTGAACCGTTCGACCAGTCTCCCGTGCCAACGTTCCATCGATTTGTCGCCGCAAACGTGAGATTTGCTGCTGTCACAACAAACGCAGCAAGAAACACCTGCCGGCATTTTTTATAGTTCATCAACGTTCCTCCATCTCAAAGCCGGGCAACGTGTCTGTTTCTTATAAACAGGCACGCGTATGGCATGAATAAAAAATATGTCAGCGCTTTAGCGTTACGGTTAAGCGGGAATAGCTCGTAGAATCTTCCCGAAAAGTATCCAGCGTATAATCGGTATTGATCACCGCTTTAGAAATATGAACCCACTCCGAGCCGTTCCAGTACTGAATATTACCTGAGCCGGTAACAAGCCGTTGCAGAAAGTCTTCCATCGTTTTTGCCGGTTTACCGCCATCAGCAACCGCAAGCATACCGCCGCCGCCCATCCGGACAGAACCGGGCTCGCCGATGAATATTTCCTTGGCGCTTACAAGCCCGCCGTTCTGGATGGTCAATGTTCCTGTGCCACGGTTTACAATATAAAGTTTTTTTCCGATCTTCCATTCTGAACCGGTGCCATCAATTAGCACTGTTGCTGTGTTTTTGGCTGTGTTCGCCGTATAGGCATCACCGGCACTGATCAACCGACCGCCATTCGTGATCTCTACCATGGCTGAGGTGCTGCCGGCGCGCGCGATTACGGTTGAATTTCCGTCGGATTTGGCAACAACCTTTGATCCTTTTCCGTCAATCGTAAGTTTATGCGGCGCGGCAGAGTTGCTGTAGCCCAGATGCAGCACAGAAGTCAGCGTAATGGTGCCGCCATTTAATACATTGATCGTTCCGCCGCCGCCTTCATATCCGGTATAAAGACCGACGCCGCTGATGACCGTTCCTCCATCAACAGTCAACGTCCCTATTGCCTTTGCTTTTCGGCCCAGATTAATTGATCCGCCAGTGGAATTCAGCACGCCTGTTTTCGCCACAATAATTGCGCCGGAAGCATTCCAGCCGGCATTCGCAGTCGTCACAAATTGTGAATCTGAAACCGTTGCAGTTCCGCCGTTGTCGATATAGGCTCTCTCTTCTTTTGGCGGAACCTTACCGCCATCCCAGTTTGTCTTGGCTGACCAGTCACCCTCGGCGCCGCTCCACCAGACTGCCGCTAATGCAAAATTTACCGATATCAAAACAAAAAAAGTAAGAATAGCTGCTGGAAGCTTCGAGTTTTTCATAACAGTCTCCTGAATTACAGTTTTCGTTAAAAAATGGCCGGCTCAAAAATAAAATGCCTGAAACCGGACAAATGCCGGCTTCAGGCATACTTTCGTTATATACTCAATCGCCGATATACTAGAAAAGCAGCCGACGCAATCACCCAGAACGCCGACGTAACCGGTTCAGGAATAACGGTCAGTTTTGTATAATCTTTCCCGCCATCACTATATGACGTCAGCGTATAATCAGTTCCCAGAACAGCATTGCTGATATCGTCCCAGCCTGCCCCATTCCAATACGTAATATTTTTCGCGGACCCGGTAACAAACAATCCATAGAATTCGTCCAGATTGGTGGCAGTGCTGCCGCCGTCAGCAATCGCAAGCGCTCCATCAATCCCGATCTGAATAGACCCCTTTGCACCATTTGTTATTGTCCCAGCAACGCTTACAAAGCCGCCGTTCTGTATGGTCAGTGTTCCCGTCCCGGTATTCCCGACATAAAACGTCCCGCCGAGAGATTTCCACACAGAATTCTGTCCATCAATCAGGACTGAACCTGTAGCATTGGCTGTATTTCCGAGGTAGACAGTGCCGCTGGTAGTCAATAGACCTCCTCCGGTGATAGAAACTGTTCCCGTAGTGCCGTTGTTACGCCCTACAGTGAGAGTATTGCCAGTGCCTGCATTAATAGTAACTCTTGAACCACTTCCGTTAATATTCAGTTCACCGGAACCGATATTATAAGCTACGTATAGCGTTTTCGTCAGATCAACAGTTCCGCCGTTATTAACCGTAAGAATACCCTGAGAGTTGGTAGTTGCCCCTAAATGAACAACTCCGGAACTGGCAAGCGACCCCCCGTTAACAATAACTGTGCCAACGGCACCGGAACCTGAACCGAAAACACCCTGCGTCACAGAATGCGTTCCTGTGATCGTTGCTGTTCCGGTTTTAATCAATGCGCCATCACCTGTTGATGGTGCCGACCCGCCGATCCAGTTTGAACCGGTCGCCCAGTCGCCCGTGCCGCCGCTCCACTCAATTTCCACTGCGAAGGACATCGCTGCCAGTGCCGCGATCGATATCGCGAGAAAACCCGCTTTATACCTCATAGCTACCTCCTGTTTTTTTCTGTTCCCATACATGCAGGAACCACTCCTGCATTACCCGTTTGTTTGCGTGAAATAAGACCATCTCATTTCACTTTTCAGGAAACAAAGTATCTTGAAGAGAAACATGTGTCAAATGTTTTTCCATCTAAAAACACAGAAGATATCCGGCCTCATTTCAGCGCTTACCGGCTTGCGAATACCGTCAAACGGCGCGCCGGCTCTAATGGGCTCTGCCGGAAAACAGAATCCTAATCCCGGGTTCTTTACGGGATGTAACCTGTTAATCCGCAACAGATAAGAATGAGAAATATGAATTAACGTGATGTCGGCCTAATTGTCGGCATATATACACAGAAATCGTACGGGGATGTCGCCGACTGCTTTCGCAGAATGCACGTTTTCAGAATAAAAATAAAGAGAATCCCCCGGCCCCATTTCAAAAAACTTGTCCCCGACAGAAGCGACCATCCTCCCTGATAACACATAGAAAAATTCTTCTCCGCCATGCTTAAAACGGCCGGGTGGATCGCCAGGATGAATTGTCATCAAGTAGGGTTGAGTCGCTTTGCCTGTCATTGACAACGCCAACCCTTCATACACATGCCCGATCTCGGTTCCGCCGCGCGTGACAATCTCGCCCTCTCCTGCAGGAGTAAAAACATATGCGGTTTTAGTCGGCGGTTCTGCAAAAAAATCGGATAAAGGGCGTCCCATGGCTTTCGCAATGCGTGTTAACGTTGAAACAGTCGATGAAATTTGTCCATTTTCTATTTTTGATAACGTACTTTTAGTGATTTCCGCACTTTTGGCCAAAGATGTTTGTGTTTGCCGCGACTGTTCGCGGTACATTCTAATATTTATTCCAACATTTCGTTCGCTTTTCATAGCGCATCATAGTACCTGAATTTTTATATCGTACACAATATTTTAAACCGATAAAAGAGCATCGCTTCTAAGTGGGTAAATTGTAAAAGCAAGTGTCCGGTTGTAAGCGAAGAAGTTCCATGCCAGAATGAACCTTTCTTCATTCAGTTAAAACGCGGTGGAAAGCGGTGGAAATGAGAACACAAACCGGTTCATCCAGCGATTTATTCCGAAAGGGAAAAAGCCGGGAAAATCAGTAGAAGAATGATCCAGGAGATCGAAATATGGATCAACACCTGCCCGCCTAAAACAGTGAATTTTGAAACCGTTGAAGAACGGTTCAACCGGGGCATCGCGACATGAATCAAAAAACTGATGCCCAGGGTAAGCTCAGGATTTTTATTTCACCACGGCTTCTGTCGGAATCGATCTAAACACCGCGAAGTCCCGCATTCCAGCAGTCAGGAAGCTCATTCATTCACAGCTAAAGCCGCAGAATTCTCTCTTCGACCGCACAAACGACCTCATCGGCAGTGAGCACAAGTCCTTGGGCGTACCCCATCTTTTCCATGTACTCTTTACTGGTCAAAAACCAATGCTCTGATGCCGCAGTTCGCCCGCCGCAGCATTTGTTGCGGCAACCAGCGTCCCCGGTTCGTTGACTCTGCGCTGAAGTTCCAGAGCTGAACGACCTTCGGGCTGAATGACATTACTGCACCCGCCAGGCCCAAGAACGCGGCAGCAGTTAAGCAGAAAGGATGAAACCCGGGAACTGGCCTGGACGCTGGAATTGATACCCGTTGTCCCGCTCCATCCAAACCGGAAAAATCCATGGGAACAGGATAAAATCATCTATAAAAAACGGAATGAGGTGGAGCGACTCATCCGGCAGGTGAAATCCTGTCGCCGGGTATTCACCCAGTATGACAAACTGGATATCATGTGTATGGGATTCATTGTCTTTGCGTTCACAGTGGAATTCTTGCGCCCGTGTTAACACACCCTGATACAATTAACGTTGTGCCTGCCGCCTTTCTTTTGACTTCCAGGCTTTTGACTCTACACTCCGTCCCATGAAGCTTCATCACATTCATCATGTTCTGATTTCCGCAGAAAAAATCCGGCGGCGCGTTGACGAACTGAGCGAGGAGATCGCCGGAGCGTGTAAAACTGAAACGCCGGTGATACTCGGAATTCTGAACGGCAGTTTTGTGTTCCTCGCCGATTTAATCCGCGGCTTCAACCGCTACGGCAAATATCCGCGCATCGGCTTCATTACGCTGTCGAGCTACGGCAGCGGCACCGAATCATGCGGTAGTGTAAAAATTGCGCAGGACACACCGCTGGATATTTTTGGCCGGGAAGTGATTGTGGTGGACGATATTCTCGATAGCGGACGCACACTCCGCTTTGCCAAAGAGCTGTTTCTCGCACGCGGCGCGAGTTCTGTTAAAACCTGTGTATTGCTCGATAAAAAAACCACGCGCGCAGTTGAAATAGCCGCCGATTTCACCGGCTTTGCAGTCGACAATGTATTTGTTACCGGTTACGGTCTTGATTACGACGGCCTGTATCGCGAACTGCCGCACATTGCAAAAGTTACATTTGAATAGAGGCATCCGCACCAAATGGAGCAGACGTTCCTGTCTCCTCAGTCTCATATAAAAAGGGCAGACAAGAATGTCTGCCCCACATTAACCAGTATCGCGAACTGCCGCACATTGTAAAAGTTACATTTGAATAGAGGCATCCGCATCAAGTGGAGCAGGCTTTCCTGTCTGCTCAGTCTCATATAAAAAAAGGCAGACAAGAATGTCTGCCCCACCTTTACAGCCGCCGGAATTTTCCGGCGGCTGTGATTAAGATAGAATTCAATATTTAGAATGTATAACGAATGCCTAGCTCAACCCGGTGTCCCATAATCTCGTCGACATCAAGGTTGTTACCGGCGAATTTAAAATCCGGGGCGGCAGTCATCATAAATCGATAACCAAGATCCAGGCTGACGTTTTCATCAATTTTGAAATCTACGCCGGCACCGAGCTGAAATGCCATTAGCGTATCGGAGTCGCTCCCGAGATTTTTGGTTCTGGCTTTTGCACGAACAACACCGGCACCGCTCATCACATAGGGGGTAACAGTGGATTTATTTTTAAAATCATAATAACCGTTCAGCATAAATGCCCGCGTAGATAACCGATTACCTTTATCAATAACGACACCGGTGTTATCTTTTATATGGTCCATGTCATACTGTTGATAGAAAAATTCAAATTCAACACGCACCGGTACCTCTGCAAATCCAAGCCCTGCCGCAGCACCCAGCACATATCCTGTATCAGTTCCAATATCGTCGATGCCTTGTGTATCAACATCAATATCATGCAAAGCTGCAACTCCCCCGCTCAACCGGAAATACGGTTTGAGATCGGCAGAAAAACCAAATCCGATAAGTCCCGCTACAAGAACAAGTATTAGCCTCTTCATCTAACAACCTCCTTCTGGGTTAATTTTCCTCCGGCAAAGACGGTGCGGATTCACCGCCGAGCCTCTCCTTTAGAGCATCTGTCACCTGCCCGTTACGCATATAAGATACAATTTATCACAATTGTATCAATATTAATTTCGCCCTATTTTGGCTGTTATTTGGGCTCGTGCTGCTGAGGAGACAAATACACAATTTCATTCGGTATTTTACGTAACGGTTTTTTGTGCCGAAACAATACTTTTGAACCCCAAAACTTCTTGAGAAGTTTATAAGGAAAATACACCATATTATAATTATTAAAAATCGAAATGCTTTGTGTATTCCTTTTTGATGAGAGATTTACTACATTAATTCCAATGAGTGCAACGGAATCAGTACGGATCAGCAAAGAGTTAAAGCGTCAATTAAAAGAGCTGGCACAAAATATGCACCCCCGCACCACCATTCAATATCTGATTGAAGATGCGATTGAGCAGTATCTCGACCGCGTCAAAAAAGGAATAATCCGGCAGAATGAAACGTAGACACCGCGCCCGCGCCGTGTTCCGACAACGATGTTTAACCGCAGATGTCACGGATTAAACGGATTGTGCACTGCCTCGAATGATCAGAGAAAAGAAAGCCGCAGAGCAACAGTGTTATTGAGCAACTAAACCATTGGGTTTTTTCATCGTCAGGACGCCGGCCTTTTTAAACATCCTGTAACTCTTGTTTATCCCGTCTAACTGTTTTCGTCCATCCAAAACGGAAAAAGGCGTATGCAGCGCATGAATGGAATTAATTAAAACCGCGGAGCGCACGCAGATATGAAGCAAAAGGATTTCTCTGAATCTCGGTGACCTCTGCGGTTAAAAATTCGGCGCGTGTTCCGGCTAATGTTTAAAATGACGCATACCGGTGAAGGCCATGGCAATACCGTATTGATTGCAGGCGGCGATGACTTCGTCGTCACGGATTGATCCGCCGGGCTGAACGATGTAACGCGCGCCGATGGCGTGCGCTTCTTCGATGCTGTCAGCAAACGGAAAGAACGCTTCGGAAACAAATACGCATTCGCCGATCACGTTCTGAATCTCTTCCGGCGTAATCTCCGGATTTTCCAGTTTCAGATTTTCCGCCGCTTTGGTAACGGCGAGCTTGCGCAGTGCATCCACGCGGTTCGGCTGACCGGCGCCCATCCCGAGCACACGGAACTGTCCGGGCTTATATTCCTGCACAATCACAATGGCGTTCGACTTTGTATGTTTTGCTGCGGCGATTCCGAATTCCGCCAGTGCGCGCCTGGATTCATCGAAGGCGGTTTCCGTTACATTTTTCCATTCGGCAATCAGAGCGGTGTCGACATCCTGCACAAGAATTCCGCCGTTGATCTCTTTGACCATTTTGCGCGGCGCGGCTTTGGTCAGCGGCGCACGCAGTTTAAGCAGCCGGATATTTTTACTTTTTAATTTTAACAGGTCCAGCGCACCGGCGTCAAAATCCGGCGCGATCAGCGCTTCAACAAAACGGCCTTTCAAACATTCCGCCGTTGCCATATCCACGTTCTGCGTCACGGCAATCACACTGCCGAAGGCCGACACCGGATCGCTGCTCCACGCGGCTTCAAATGCCTCGGCGAGCGTTTCGCCGGTGGCGTAGCCGCACGGATTGGTGTGCTTAATAACCGCCACACCCGGCCGGCCGGAAAGTTCTTTCACTGCTTCAAGCGCACCGTCGCCGTCGATATAGTTATTATAGCTCATCTCTTTACCGTGCAGAATATCGGTGTGCGCGATGCACGCTTCAGCGGCGGCGGCAGCCGGATAGAACCACGCCTGCTGATGCGCGTTTTCTCCATAACGCAATCCGGTGCCGTTCGCCGCCGTTTTAACAAACGGACGCGGCGTTGCACGGGTTATCTGTCCTGCCAGATAACCGGCAATTGCAGCGTTATATTCCGCCATGCGCGCAAACACTTTTTGTCCGAGTTCAAAACGAAGTTCTTCGGTGGTGTCGCCGGAATTGGCATCCATCGCTTCAAGTACGCGCGCATAATCCGCCGGATCGGTAATGACAGTGACAAACTTCATGTTTTTGGCGGCGGAGCGGATCATTGTCGGACCGCCGATATCAATCTGTTCAATCGCCTCAGCCAGCGAAACGCCGGGTGCGGCAATTGTGGCTTCAAACGGATAAAGATTCACACAGACGAGATCAATCGGCAGAAGGTCATGTCCTTTCATGGTGCTCATGTGTTCGGCATTGTCGCGCAGGTAAAGAATTCCGGCGTGCACCTGCGGCGTTAATGTTTTTACGCGACCGTCGAGCATTTCCGGGAAACCGGTAAATTCCGAAACATCTTTCGCCGGAATTCCGGCGTCACGCAGCGCTTTCGCCGTGCCGCCGGTTGACAGCAGTTCAACTCCGCGCTCATGCAGCGCTTTTGCAAAATCAACAATGCCTGTTTTATCTGAAACGCTCAGCAGCGCCCGCGTAATTTTTGCCATGTGCAACTCTCCTGAAATATTAAACACAAATTAAACCATGAAACACCGGGTGCCGGAATACTTTTTCAGAAATTTTACCCCGCTGATTTCTCGCCGCAAAAAATACGCAAAATAAAACCGCAGATATAAGCGGATTTTTCACAAAGAGAGATCCTCGCGAGACCGGAGAGTTTTTTTGACAGGATTAACAGGATAAAATAAGAAAGGTTGATTGATTCTGTAAATCCTGCGCGGGAGATATGGAACCGGCCGGAAACCGGAAAGACGGCAGGCAAAGGTCTTGTCATGCCCGGACACTTTTTGCATAATCCGCCGCTCAAGTTTTTACCGGAGAAGATTTATGTACGATGTATCAGAATTAAAAAAAGGACTGAAGGTTGAGATCGACGGTTATCCATGCATCATCACCGATTTTCAGTTTTCCAAGCCCGGCAAAGGCCAGGCGATTTACCGTTGCAAAATTAAAAACCTCGTCACCGGCACCAGCTTTGAAAAAAGCTACCGTTCCGGTGATAAAGTGGATAAAGCACAGCTTGAATCGCGCCAGCACACGTTTTCTTATGAATCCGGCGATGACTATGTTTTCTCCGACAACGATACATACGAAGAGGTTCACCTCAACGCCGAACAGCTTGGACAGAACCGTTTCTTTATTAATGAAGATATGGAAGTCGATATTCTGTTTCACAACGACAAGCCGCTCGACATTACACTGCCGACGTTTGTTGAAAAAACCGTTGCTGAAACGGAGCCCGGCGCACGCGGCAATACTGCAACAAATGTCATGAAGCCGGCAAAGCTTGCCAACGGCTATGAATTTGCCGTCCCGCTCTTTATTAATATCGGCGATATTGTCCGCATCGACACCCGTACCGGTGAATATGCCGACCGCGTTTCGAAAGGCTAGTTAAAAGCTCGAAATCCGAACTGTGATTATATCTGCCTTTCATTTTACCGCGGATTACACAGATAAAAACGGATTTAAAAGCAGACGGACACAAAAGCGAAAAACTAAAAATCAGCATGCATGAAATCCGTTTATATCCGCGGTTAACTCCTGACTGATTTTGTTTACTGATTTTTATGTTGGAACAACTAAAACAGCGCGACGCTTTGCTTCAAACCATCCGTTCATTTTTCCATTCTGAAGGTTTTACTGAAGTTGAAACACCGATCCGGATGAAAACGCCGTGCATGGAACTGCACATCGACGCGGAGCCGTCCGGCAAGTGCTGGCTGAGAACATCGCCGGAACTCTATCATAAGAAACTGCTCGCACGCGGTGCTGAAAACATATTTGAGATCGGCAAATGTTTCCGGCAGGGCGAACGCGGTGACCGGCATCATCCGGAATATACTATGCTCGAATGGTACCGCGCCGGCGGTGATTATCATTCGATGCTGGATGATACGGTTAATCTTTTGAATGCGGTTGGAATTGAAACCGGTAGGGCACTCAGTCCCTTGAGCGCCGAAACTGAAAAAGTGGACGCCGGCGGCGCGGCGCCCCTACCCTTGCAAGTTTATACCGTCGCCGGAATTTATCAAAAATTCGCCGGCTGGAATCCGGTTGAGAATTTTGACGCCGACCGTTTTGATTTGGACATGGTCGAAAAAATCGAACCGGCGCTCGAGAAAATTCCGGTGGCGGTTCTGCAGGATTATCCGGCGGAATGCTGCGCACTCGCACGCTTGAAGCCGGAAAACCCGGCAGTCGCCGAACGGTGGGAACTTTATCTGAATGGTGTTGAAATCGCGAACGCGTACAGCGAACTGACGGATGCCGACGAACAGCGCCGGCGTTTTGAAAAATGGGCGGAACAAAGAAAAGCGCTCGGCAAAGTTGTTTACCCCATTGATGAAGAATTCTTAACCGCACTCAGCTCCATGCCGCCGGCCGGCGGCTGTGCGCTCGGCATCGACCGTCTGCTCATGGCGCTTACCGGTGCAGAATCCCTCGACGAAATCTTTCTATTTAGAGATTAGCCCTATATTACAGCGGTGCCCGATGCCGGAGTCGAGTGAGTGCAAAATTCTGTATATTCACACAACTGTTTTAAATAATTACCAAGCGACTCAATTTGAATATGATTTTTTGATGCATCATTTTCTGATATAATGATAATTAATTTATCGCAGAATATTTTTTCTGAGCAGGCAGCAATAAAGGATTTTATTATTTCCTGAATGATGCTTTGTCGAGATGTTGATATTCTCGTAAACCCGCTTCCTAAAACTGGAATTATCAAATCCCCTTTTAATCCTTTATTTCCAATAAAAACCCATAATTTTGCTAAACAATTTTTTAAATCATCAAATGTTCCTTTTGCGACACCATGTTCATTGATATCTGCTATTGCAACAAAGTATCCAACGCATTCTTTTGGGGTTAATTTTACGACAGTACCCAAAGGGTATTGCTTGTTTTTTCCGACACGCGCTCCTTGTAAGGTAGTAAAAGGTATGCCATGTAATTCGGCGTCGATCTCTTTATCTAATTGACTGGAATTAATGCCGTAATATTTTTTAGAAAACTGTCCTTGAACGCTGTGCTCCGAAATGAGTTCCCTGGAAATTTTAGTATCAAATGTTGTGTTTGTTCCTACAATTATATCTCCTTGGCGAGAAAATAAGTCACCGATTGCTATTTCAATAGTGATGTCTCGATCTTTTAATTTTTCACAGACAGATAAAGTCGGTCGGCATCTAATACTAACAACTACGAGGCCTATAATAAGAAAAACATACCATAAGTTTTGCAAGAAATTGGATGCGTTGGGAAGAAAAAAATCAGTTAGCTGAATAAGAAGCCATAAAATGCCAAATGCATTAAGAAGCGAACTTAATCCTTTGGTCGATAATAAGTTTCTTAACAATGAAACCACATAATAGAAAAAAAAATTATATTCATTGTCCGATTTTCACATAAAGTGAATCTGGATAATAAAACGGTACTGCTTTTCCCTTTTTTCTCAGCTCTAAGTCCTTATTAGGGCGTGTTAACACAAACGTAAGAATTCCACGATGAACGCGAAGACAATGAATCCCAAAAACATAATGTCCAGTTTGTCATACCGGGTGAATACCCGGCGATGCGCATCAGCAGTTCTCTGCCCCGCGGCGCGTCACCCTCGTTGCCGGCAGACAAGCAGAAAATTACTGCCTGACGAGCAGTTGCGGCAACCAGATGTATCTTTGTAGTTCGTCCGCCCCGTGACCGCCCGATGGCTTGCGGGCCGTTTTTTTCAACGCCCCGCAGGCATCCGGATGAACCCGGACGCTGGTGCTGTCCAGTGACATGGCGTCGATCCGGACATAAAGCATGGCCTCTTCCTGCAATCGAACAAAAATCCGGTTCAGTACGCCGGCTTTTGCCCAGCGGCTCATGCGGGTGTAAAGGGTATGCCAGTTGCCGAATTCCGCCGGCAGCGCCCGCCATTTACAGCCGTTTTCGAGCGCATAGAGAATGGCATTCATCACAGTTAGATGATCCAAAGAGACATTGCCGCGCTGCGTCGGAAACGCATCGGCTATCCGGTCGTATTGTTCCTGTGTAAGTTTCATGCGGCATTTTTACAACCATCCATAAATAAATGCAACAGTGTTAACACGCCCTAATGGTTCCACATAATAAATCGGCTTTGATAGTCTCATTGGGAGATAATTCCGCTTTGAGAGACTCGAGTTCTGCTAAAATTAAATTCGCATTTTTTAAATAAGGATTTCTTGAATCACCTAAATTCGCAACATTTCCAATATTTTTTGTATATTTTGTAATAAAGATATCCCCGCTGTTTCTTTCAACAATAATAGCATAATAAAAAATGTAGTAAGTCGTTGCTGACCATCAATTACATCATAACGCAATAGTTTTCTATCTGCGTTAAGTGGAACCGGCTTAGACAACTGGATTGTTCCAATAAATAATGGTTCATTATTTTTGGTTCAAGACAAGTTAATGGGACGCTTTCTGAACATTTTTAACAGTATCTGATAGAGATCTTCATGGCGATGATTAAATCGGAATTCACACTCTTTCAGGTGAAGATAAAACGTGGATTGATGGATGCCTCTAAACTTTGATAAACGGACTTTTGCAATGCTCCAGAAGGTTTCGATTCCGTTGATATGATTACGTCCGGTCGCGAACTCATGTTCGCCATGATGAACTCTATAATGCTTCCGATAACCGAAATTCACCAGCCCGTCGTAGCTTTTAAATCCATCGGTATATACGGTCGAGTCGACATCAACTTTCTGTTGTATAATCGGGAGTAATTCCTTTACAGAGCAGTTCTTAACAACCTGAGTGTAGACACGGCTCTTTCGTTTGATCAGTCCGAACACGATGGGTTTCCCTTTTGCGCCACGTCCGCGAATACCTCGGACACGACGGGCGCCAAAATAGCTTTCATCCAGTTCAACTTCGCCGCATTTAAACGGACTGTCCAGTTCGCAACACTCCGCAATCCGCCGGCGTACCGCAGAAATAACCCGGTTGATGGTGTTGCGGCTCAGCCCGGTAAGAACAGCAATCTTCGATGCTTCAATATCCACCGGGAAGCAGCGGATAATACGCCGGAAATCGTGCTCCGAAATCCGTGAATGGAAAATATATTTATTACTCATTTCAAGACAACATCTTAAGGGCTATGTCAACCTAGTTAACTTGTCTTGAACCTTGAAAAAAGACCCTCTTTTTTATCATATTGAAGCAAAGATACAGTTCTCGAAGTAATATCGAACTTCCCGGTAATATCTTGTTCTATGAGAGCCTCCCAATAGTTTTCAACGCCTTTCTTTGCCAAAGGTGCACCACAAAAACGTTTTCGTGGATCTATGCGCCATGAAACTTTTTCGGTTAATAAGCGTATCTGTGCGCGGCATATCATTGTATCAGAATATATAAAATCATTTTCATCAGCGTAACGGAAAATTATATCACTGGTTGAATAGGGTTGAAATCTGGATAACGCCTTTGCTATCGCAACTGGAGTTTTTCCCTCTGTAATAACAAACAAATCACCTTCTCTTACGTTCTGACAGTCTCCCATCTTTTTGTCGTCGTCGTTACCAAAAAACAAAATACCATAATCTATAAATTTATCTAATACGGATTCTGCTCCCCATCTTGTTCCGATTTTCCATACATTCATTTTTATCCTAACTGTTTCGTATTGTTCGTACATGAATTTCATAGTGCTGGTGCGTGCCGCCCTTTTCCGGCGCCGTTCGGATGGCGGACGCACGAGCTGCTGGTCAGCGATTTTATGGACGGGCTGCGTGTGCCGCAATATTTACAGGTGTACATACTTTTTTCCGTACCCTCGTACAGTTCATGCTTCCCGCGTCCGTCTGGATGCCTAGTACATGAACACCGTATCGGTGTATTCACAGACGTAAATGGTGTACCGCAATATTTACAATAATACTTCGTCATAAAACCCCCTTTTGCTGTTTTCAGTTTAACTGCTTTGCAAACTTTGAAAAGAGCAATGCAAAATTAATTGCGATATAACAGCATAGTTCGTCGGACACAGGGCGTCTGAACAGTTTTTTTACTACCAAGACGCCAGAAGAATTTTGTCCGCAGAATTAATGGAGGGATAGCGACCTCGCTGTCCGGCAGCATCGAGATCAATTTAATTTTTAGACAAGATTAACAGGATCAACCGGGTTTTTATTTGTGGTTATTTATCCTGAAAATCTTGTTAATCCCGTCAAAATTTTCTCTTTTGTGTGTAACTGCCAAAGTGCAGGGAGAATTCATCCGCAGATAAACACAGATTACGCAGATGAAAACTTTTCAATCGGCAACCTGAACTCATCAATCGGAAATGCCGTCATCCTGTTATCCGGTCAGAAAATTTCATTTCTCCGCGATCTTTGCATCCTTTTGTTTTATTTCTCCCTTGCAACCGTGCGGGGCGCAAGGGACTGCACGCCCTGCCATTTTTTCACGCCTTTATGTGAAACATCTTATTCGTGTTCATTCGCGGTTTTAATGTGCGGGTATTGGACATTGTATGTCTGACTAATTCAATTATAGTATTTTCATGAAACGATCAAAAACTCAGGCGGAGCGGCTGCTGGATCTTGACCGGCGGGTGCGGAACGGCGAATTTCCGAATTGTACGTCGTTTGCATTGGAGTGGGAAATTTCAACCAAGACAGAGCAGCGCGATTTTGATTTCCTGCGTGACCGGATGAATGCGCCGCTGGAGTATGATGCATTGAAACGCGGTTATTATTACACGGAACAGACATTTATGCTGCCGGCGGTTCAGATGAATGAGGGCGAACTGGCGGCGCTGCTGATGGGGTCAAAATTTCTGCATGAATTTCAGGGAACACCGGTGGCGGAAAAGCTGATGGCGATTTTTGACAAGCTCTCTTCTTTGCTGCCGGAGAATATTACGCTTCGTCCGGAAGAGCTGTTTACACGTTTCAGTTTTACGGCACCGCCGGCGATGCCGGTGGCTGCAAAAACATGGGAAACGGTGGTGCAGGCGCTTGAATGCCGTCAATTGCTGGAAGTCCGTTATTGCAACTGGAAAGGCGAAAAGGTTTACCGTATTGCGCCGGTGCATCTGGCGAATCTTCAGGGCGACTGGTATCTGTTTGTTCAGTTTGAGGGATTTAAAAATTTCCGGCAGCTGGCGCTGTCTCGGATTCAGACAATAAAATTATTGAATAAACCGGTGGAAATTAAAGGGTCGTTTCATCCGGAAACCGAACTGGAAAACACCTTTTCGCGTTTTGCCGGACAGAATAAACCGTTCCGCGTCACGGTGCAGTTTATGCCGGAAACTGTCGATGAAGTTCTCGCGCGGCAGTGGCATCCTGAACAAACCGTAAAACGGCTGAAAAACGGTGCGATTGAAATCAGTTTTGAAACCAAAGGCGACCTTGAAATTAAACGGTGGGTTCTGGCATTCGGACGTTACGCAAAAGTGAAAAGTCCGAAATGGCTGAAAGAGCAGATCGACGATGAAATCCGCGCAATGTTTTCAAACCGCGAATGAACGCGAATCGAAACGAAATGAAGACCTGAAGAGTGGCTTTCTGAAAGAAAGCAGTGACCGGAGGAGCGGCAAAGGCCCGCCGAATGGCGGGCAGCGAAGCGATAATTTTCGCGAATAGTGGATTGTGTCTCGGGGTGCGTTTAAACGTGCACGGAGATCATGCCCTCGCAAGTTTCGTCGCCGCCTTAAAAAAAAGCGGCGATAACGCGTGAGCGTATCGCCGCAATTCTGAACAGCGGGATTATTTTTTCTTTTTCGCGGCGGCAGCAATAATGATTGCGAGCAGAGCTGTTGCTCCACCGATAATCCCCCACAGCATGCCTTTACTCATTCCCCCGGCGGCTTCCACCATAGCGCCGTCCTCTTCTGCCGGAATCCGGGCAAGGTCACCGCTATCACTGCCAGCCGGTGCCGCCGGTGCAGTTACGGGTTCCACCGCCGGTTCTTTAATTTTCGGTTCCGGTTCGAGCGTTACGCTGATGGATTTTCCGCCCGCCGGAACGGTAGCGGTTTTGCTGATGAAGCCGTCTTTACGAATTTCCACGGTGACAGCTTTTTCAGTGAGAATTTCAACCGGTGCGGTGCCGAGCGATTTGCCGTCGACAAATACCTGTGCATCCGCCAGTACGGCGTTGACGGTGGCATACGGCATTGGGTTCAGGGTGACGACGGTTTTTGCGGTGGATGCCGGCGTCAGAGTGACAGTTTGCGGGTAATAGCGGTCGGCGCGAAGCTCGACGGTGATCTCTTTATCAACCGTGAATTGCATTGGTGCGGTGCCGGTCTGAGTTCCGTCGCGGAAAATTTTGGCAGCCGGCGGAACGGAGTCTACCGTGATCATTGGAAATGCCTTAAGATCGACGTTCAACTGATACGGCGGAACGGCACTGACCGTGCGGGTTTCGGAGAAAAATCCGGCTTTACGAAATTCGAAGGTGCGGGTTTTGTCGATTTCCACCGAGATGGCTCCGGTGCCGATTTTGGCGCCGTTTTCAAAAATATCGGCACCGGCAGAGGTGATTGCAAGAATCGGGAGCTTCTGCATAACAACGTGCAGCGGGTGCGGTGAATCCGCTCCGATAACAACTTCTTTATCATAGTAGCCGTCAGCCTTAAACGTGAATATACGGTCTGTATTCTTCGGCATAATTTTGTTCGGAGTTTTTCCATAAGAGAGAGAATCACATGAAATTTTTGCGCCGGACGGTTCGGACGTGACCATAATCGGTTCGTATTTCATTTTGAACTGAACCGTTCGGGCAGCCATTGAATCGACGGTTACCGGAGTGTCCGCATAATTTTCGCGTTTGAGCACAAAATCTTTTGAGCTAGTAAAAATTGCAATGTCCTGCGGCGCAGCGCCGACAAACACTCCGTTGTCGTCATAAATTTCTGCACCGTCCGGAACCGTTTCCAGCGTTACCGGCACGCAGCTGCACAGCACAAGAACAGATACAAACAAAGAAAACAGACCGAACATTTTGACTTTCATCGGGTAACTCCTTTCGTTTACATACCCGTAAATACGAAACTCATATACCGTATTCAACCTCCACAAGTCAAACCGCCGGCGTAATTTATTTATCAGTTTTTCCGGCAGTTTATTATGAGCGCAAATCCCATCAGCGCACCGCCGGCAAGCAGGCGCGGCCAGTCGGCGGCTTCCCCGAAAAAGAAAATGGATACAAGGATGCCGAACGGGATTTTCAGATTATTGAAAATGGCAAGTGTGCCGGCGCGCACGCGTCGTGCGCCGATATTCCAGAGAAAGAAGCCAAAGCCGGATGCAATTGCGCCGAGATAAAGCAGAACCCGGATTTGCTGCGGTGTAATTGAAATCGTGCTCCACTCAATTCCGGCAGCAGTGAGCACGGTAGCAAATACGGCGCCGCAATAGAGCAGGGCGAACACCTGCAGATCGGAGTGCGGGACAATAAGCCGCTCCATTGTGCGCCGGTAAAAGATCTGACCGAATGCAAAGCAGAAATTAGACACCTGCATGAAAGCAAAACCGCGCCACAGTTCCGGCGACGACAGCTGCCGGTATTCAATTATTGCGCCGCCGGTAATTGCCAGCAGTACTGCCGTGAGCGTGCGGATGCAGAATTGTTTTTTAAATGCGTCGTTCAGCAGCGTGACGTACAGCGGTGTGAAGACCGTAAACAGTGCAATTTCATACGCCTGCAGATAATTGAACGCATGGATATAAGCGACGTACATAAATCCGTATTGCACCGCGCCGGTTATCATCAGTTTGATGCTTGCGCTGACTTTCAGCGTGCGCGCACGTAAAAACGGCAGAAAAATAAACAGCGCAATCGACAGCCGCGTCAGCGCTACAACTGCCGCCGGAATTCCCGCGAGTCCGTCTTTGATCAGTCCGAACGAAAATGCCCAGATCAGAGAAACGATTAGAAGATAGAACATAAGAACATTTTGCAGTCAAAGGTAGAAAGTCTGAAAGTCAAAAGTCAGTTGATTGACATGCAACTTTAAGACCTTCGGCTTTCGGCCCTGTTTCATTTCACAATTTGAAGAATGATTTTAAATTCCGGCGCTTTCGCGCTGCCGAGCAGTTCGTAGAGCAGCATTTCGACGCCGGTTAACGCCGCACCTTCCATTTCGAGCCGGCGCAGGGCAAGCGCTTTATTCGCCGGATCGCGTGACGAAACGGCGTCGGTTACAACCTGCACTGCGAATCCTTCATTCAGCAGTTCCCGCGCGGTTTGGTAAACACAAATATGCGCTTCAATGCCGCAGAGGATCACCTGATTCCGCTTCAGCGCAGTGAGCGCTTTTACAAACTCCGGTTCGCCGCAACAGCTGAATGAGCTTTTTACAACCGGCGGTATGGAAATAAATTCCTGAAACTCTGCACGCGTTGCGCCGAGTTTATCCGGCAGCTGCTCTGTAAAAATCACCGGGATATCCAGTGCCCGCATCCCTGCCAGCAGCCGGCGCAGATTGTTAAACAGCGCACCGGAATGATCTGTCAGCTCCGCCAGTTTTCCCTGCACATCAATAAAAATTAAAACCGTATCGTCGCGTTTCAACATAAAGCTCTCTTTCTGAAATATTGGAATAAAGGATTAATGGAATATTGCGCGGATGAAAGAAGAACCGCAAAAAATCTAACTATTCTTCACCGAGTGCTTCAATATCGGCGAGATCTTTGAGTCTGCCTGATACTTTTTTATTCTGCAGGAATTCGGTGCGTCCAAGAAACTGAACCGGTACGCCGGCGTATGTGCCGGGAACCCGCCCCGTCCACGCATCTTCCCATTTCACACCGTCAATTGAAGTGACAAAATCAATGCGTACCGGCGGAACGCCAAGCTGAATCACCTGATCGGCGGCAGCAAAATCTTCCGGCTTTAATCCGACGGAATCGAACCCGAATTCATTCAGTGCAGCGTGAACTTTTCCGGCATTCACCGGAGATGTTTTTATAAAGATATCAAGATCGCCGGTAAATCGCGGCGCGCCGTGAAAGGCCAATGCATATCCGCCGACAATCAAATATTCAACTCCGTGGGCGTTGAGTAATCCGAGCAGTTCTTTGAAGTCTGACTGAAGTTCCATGCCATGCCTTTCGAAGCAACTCAACCGCTGCAATTCGCTCTTCCGGCGTGCAGCTTTTCCAGTATTCGGAATCCTTTTTTGCAGAAGCATCATGCAAACGCTGCCGCTGTATGACCTTTTTAATCATGCTCATATTTTACCGGAAGAATTTTTCTGCAAAAGCTAAAAACAGCTGTAAATGAGCTTTCTTTTCGCTGGAATATTGTTTCTACTCGGTCGCTTATGAAAAACGTTTTTCTATTCGACATTGGAAATGTGCTGGTTGATTTTGATCTGGAGCAATTTCACGCGCGGATGCGCGCCGGCGGGTTTCCGGCGGAAAAACCGTCGATACACGACGTTGAGCAATACGATGCGGTTGAGCGCGGCGAGATCAGCGATCAATGTTATATTGATTATTTAAACCGGACATACGGAATATCGTGGACGGTCGAAACACTGGTCGATATCTGGCGCGATATTTTCACGCTTAACCGTGCCGGCCGGCAGCTGTTTCTGGATGCCATTGCGCGCGGTCTGCCGGTTTACACCCTCAGCAACATCGCCGAATATCATGTCTCCGCCATCGAGCGGAACTGGCCGGAATTTTTCGACAGCGCAACGGGACTGTTTCTCTCCTATCAAATGGGAACGCGCAAGCCGGAGCCGGAAATTTATCAGCAGGTACTCGCACAGCTCGGCGTTTCCGGCGGGCAATGTTTCTTCATCGACGACCGTCCCGAAAATATCGCCGCCGCCCGCGTCGCCGGCATTCATGCTTTGCAGTTTATTCCCGAAAACCATGCTGCCATTCACGACGAGGTATTGAAGTTTTTTGTGTAACGTCAGCCTTGAGGTTCGGCGAGCTTGCCCCGATCATTGGTCAAGAGCGTTTCGACACTTGCGGTAATCCGTTTCTCGGAAGAGTGTTTGCCTCTGAATATGCGAACCGATCCGAGTTCAAAATCCATAGTCATGGTCAGTGACCGGATGTGCGACAGAGAGCATCCAACCTCGTCAGACCATGCGGGGATATCCCGGGACTCAAACAGCCACTCCCGCCATCTGGTCGTCGGGATATCCGGCACTGCCGTCTTTCTGGTGAAGTCGAGATTTGAGGTGTGCACAGCGCTATGAAGGGCTTTGTACTTCGACTTTATCGGTTTCTCGTCCATCTTCCGGAGCCGAACGTTAAGCGTCACTCTGAGCCGCCGAGGCGGCGATAGAGTGAATGCGATTATTGGGATTATTTTTTTGTTGGCTTGCTTTGAAGAAAGCCTTGGCCCCAAATTGTAAAGAAATCGAAATTGATAATATCAATTATCAATTGACGCATGGCATCTGTGTCCATTTGCATATCAACTATTCCATAGCCATTAAATCGTGATTTTATTTTACTCAAGAACCCTTCCGATGGTTTTTTATTGGCCATTAGATGGTGTCCCATTCGTGAAAATTGCATATCCATTAAATTTATAGTGCTTCCGTCATGGAACGAAACACGCCCGTCAGAATAAAATTTCGTTCCGAAATACTCAAAATAGCCGATGGAATCTAATTCATTTTTTCGTTGTGTGTAACGTTTGTCCCAAGTCATCTCGCACAGATTGATATAAAATTGTCTGGGGGTGCTTATTTTTTCTGACGTATTGTAAAAACGACCAAACATACGAGGGAACCAGTAAAGTGATAGGATCTGATTTTCTTTTAGCATTGCTTCAGTTACTAAGGCGATATTGGCTTCGTGTGTGTTTCCGCCCATGCTGTACTTTACCTCGACAGCTTGCCATCCTAAATGGGTAATCTCGGAAATTTTTACCTCACGGACATCTGCTTTATTAAGTATGCGTAAAATATCACCGGAAATTTCAAGCTTGGGGTTTTCTACCACTAGAGTATCCATTTTGATTTCCTTATCCCAACATAATATTACCCGTCACTGAATTTGTGAAGACCGGAATATTGAATTACAAAAAATAGCATCGGGTCGCTTGGTTATCAACGGCTTACACAATCTCTCTGACGACTAGCATTCCTTATTTCATTTCCGACATGGTTGCCGGAACGGGAAACAGTGTAACAGGCTTCCAGACTTTGGAAAGATTTTTCCCGCAAAGGTGGAGCGGGTGCGTCGCGCACGCTTATTTGTCCGTCACAGGAAAAAAATGTACCCGACCTTTCGATAAATTCAGGGCAGGCGGTCGCGTTCCACCTGATCCGGCAAGGCCGCCGGGACGGCGGCGGTACGTACCGCAGGCATCCCGCCTGCCTTGTTCCGAACACGCACGCCATGATATTCGCGCTCATTTGCACCTGTTAGTGGTTTAGGTTTCCAAACTCTGTAGGAACCGGTACATTCCCCGGCTTCATGATCGATTTTCAAAATGTCACCAAGCGCTTCGGTACACAGGAGGTGCTTTCCGGCGTTTCGTTCTGCATCCATTCCGGCGAGCGCGTCGGCGTGGTCGGACCGAACGGCGCAGGTAAAAGCACCCTGTTTGCCTTGATTACCGGCGAACTGTCGCCGGATGCCGGCGAGGTGAGCCTGCCGAAAAATATACGGCCCGGCCATTTACATCAGCAGCTGCACGCATACGCGCAGGAGGGTTCGCTGCTGGAGTATGCCGTCGATGCGATTCCGGAGCTGAAAACGATCGCCGCTGAAGTTCACCGGCTCGAACATAATTTATCCGCCGTTGCGGAGCATGAAAAAGAGATTGCACTGCGCCGGATCGGCGATCTGCAGTACGAGTTTGAGCATCTCGGCGGGTATGACATTAAAGCACGCGCCGAAGCCGCGCTCAGCGGGGTCGGCTTTAAAGAGAGCGAGTTTGATCGTCCGTTCCGTTCATTCAGCGGCGGATGGCAGATGCGCGCCGAACTGGTACGCACACTCAGCGCACGCCCGGACATTCTGCTGCTCGACGAGCCGTCGAACTATCTCGATCTGCCGGCCGTTGAATGGCTGCAGCGTTTTCTGCGCTCATTCGAAGGCACGATGCTGCTGATTTCGCACGACCGCTATCTGCTCGAGTCGCTTACCGACCGCACGCTCGAAATTGCCGGCGGCAATGCAACTAAATATTCCGGCGGTTATGCTTATTACCGTAAAGAGCGCGGGCAGCGCCGTGAACAGCAGGAGACGGCGTACCGGAATTATCAGGAGCAGAAAGAACATCTCGAACGTTTTATCAACCGGTTTCGCGCCAAAGCGACCAAAGCGGCACAGGTACAGAGCCGTATAAAAATGCTCGAAAAACTCGAGGCTGTTAAAGCGCCGGCGGCAGCGCCGGATCTTTCTAAACTGCGGATTCCGCCGCCGCCGCGTTGCGGCGCACATATTATTGCACTTGAAAACGCCGGGTTTTCCTATGACGGCCGGTGCCGGGTTTTTTCCGGCGTAACCCTCGAAATTAATGCCGGCGAAAAAGTTGCGCTGGTCGGCTTCAACGGCATGGGAAAAACCACACTGCTGCGCCTCCTCGCCGGAACACTGCCGGTGCAGGAAGGCGTGCGGAGACTCGGGCACAACGTGGTTATCGGTTATCAGTCGCAGGATTTTGCAGAAACCATGCCGGCAGAAAAATCGCTGCTGAATATCGTACGCGAAGCCAATCCGGCGGTTCCGGAGCGTGACGTGCGCGGCCTGCTTGGATCCTTCGGGTTTTCAGGCGACGCGGTGACCAAGCCGGCCGGGGTGCTGAGCGGCGGTGAAAAAATCCGGCTCGCTTTTGCGCGTATCTTTATCAATCCGCCCAATTTTCTGCTGCTCGATGAACCGACCAGCAATCTCGACATTCACGGACGCGAAGCGCTCGAAAAAGCTGTCCGTGACTATTCCGGTACCGTGTGTCTTGTCAGTCACGATGTCACCTTTGTGCGCAACACGGCCGAACGGATTATTGCCATGACACCTGCCGGCGTTACCGGTTATGCCGGCGGATACGACTATTATTTAGAGAAACTTGAAAGCGGAAATTCAAAATCAAGCAGTTCCGGGCCTGTGAACCGGAAACCGGCAACTGATACCTCCGTGCTTCCTGCCAAAGGCAGGGAATCGCGCGTGCAGCGCGCACAGGAGCGCGAGGCACAGAAAGGACTGCGGATAATGGATGCTGAAATGGAGAAGTTGCACGCCGAGCAGCAGTTGTTATTCAAAAAACTTTCCGCCGGCGATCCGCTTGCCGATTACACCGCGCTCAATATTGAACTTGCCGCCGTCATCCAGAAACTCGCTGCTCTCGAAAGCCGCTGGCTGGAAGAAGCCGACCGTTTGTCTGCCGGTAAATGATGTTTGCATCGGTGGCGCAGACATTCCTGTCTGCGCAGGGCAGGCCGGCACGCTCACGATAAAATTTTGCTTTCCCGCCGCCGGAAAATTCCTATCCTGTCCGGCTGAATTTTAACTGGAGGAATTGTCATGGCTGAAAAACAGATGGAGTTTAAAACAGAACTGTCGCAACTGCTGCACCTGATTACGCACTCACTCTATTCGCACCGTGAAATATTTCTGCGCGAACTGATCAGTAACGCGGTGGATGCGATTGATAAAATCCGGTTTGAGTCGTTGAAGAATACATCGCTGCTGGATGGCGATAGCGACTGGGGCGTGCAGCTGAAGATTGACAAGGAGGCAAAGACGCTGACGGTTTCCGATAACGGGATCGGCATGGATGAAGCGGCGGTAGTCCAGAGTCTCGGTACGATTGCACACTCCGGCACGAAAACATTTCTGGCGAAGTTGAGGGAAGAGGGTGTGAAAGACCATCCCGACCTGATTGGTCAGTTCGGTGTCGGCTTTTATTCATCGTTTATGGTAGCGGATCGTGTGACGGTGGAGTCAAAAATGCACGACAAACCGGCGGTGCGCTGGGAGTCTGAAGGCACCGGTACATTTACGATTTCAGAGGGGGTGCGTGAGGCGCGTGGAACAGATATTACACTGTATCTGAAAGAGGATGCGGCGGAGTTTCTGGAAGAGTACCGGCTGCGTGCGCTGGTGAAAAAGTTTTCGGATTTTGTCGAATATCCGGTGAAGCTCGGCGACGAAACGGTGAATTCGCAGAAAGCAATCTGGCTGCGTGCGAAAGATGAAATTACGCCGGACGAGTACACCGAATTCTATAAGCTGATTTCACACGACTTCAGTGACCCGGCCGAGGTGATTCACTATAATGCGGAGGGCGCGATCGAATTCCGTGCGCTGCTGTTTATTCCGGAGAAAAAGCCGTTCGATATGCTGATGACGAATGAGTACAAAGCGCATTTGAATCTGTATATTCAGCGCGTTTTCATCAGTAACGAATTCGATAATCTGCTGCCGGCGTATCTGCGTTTTGTGAAAGGTGTGGTGGACGCGTCGGATCTGCCGCTGAATGTATCGCGTGAAATTCTACAGGAAAACCCGCAACTGGATAAAATCAGGAAAAATCTGACGTCGCGCATTCTGAAGACGCTCGGTGAGCTGAAATTGAGGGATTATAAAAAATATCTGGCGTTTTTTGCCGAATTCGGTGCAATGCTGAAAGAGGGACTGCAGAGCGATTATGAAAATCGCGAAAAAATTGCCGACCTGCTGCTGTTTGAATCCACCGCTGCCGCTGCCGGCGAAATGCGTTCGTTTGCCGATTATGTTGAGAGTATGAACACGGAGCAGAACGAAATTATTTATCTCGCCGCCGAACGCCGTGCGCTTGCTGAAAACTCCCCGTTCATTGAAAGCTATAAAGCGAAAGAATGGGAAGTTCTGTTTATGCTCGATCCGATCGACGAATTTGTAATTCCGCCGCTCGGTGAATATAAGGGCAAAAAATTCAAAGCGGCGAATAAAGGCGAGGCCGGCAATGAAAAGGAGCTGAAAACTGAAAAGAAAAAATTTAAGAATTTTCTCGAATTCGCGAAAGAAAAACTGAGCGGTATCAGCGAAGTAAAACTATCGGCACGCCTGAAAGAGAGTCCGGCAGTGCTGGTGGGAGATGAATACAGCATGAGTCCGCACATTGAAGCGATGATGCGCCGCATGGGACAGCCGGTACCGGAACAGAACCGCGTGCTTGAGCTGAATCCGAACCATCCGGCGGTAAAAGCGGTACAGACGATGTACGAAGAAGATAAAGAGAATCCGAAAATCGTTGAAAACATCGAACTGCTGCGCGATCTCGCGTATGTCGCCGAAGGTTCGAAAGTTGAAAATCCGGTGCAGTTCGCCGCGCGCGTTGCAGCATTGATAGCAGGCGAATAATTTGCAGGGCGGGAAAATGGTCGACAACCTTCTCTCCGCTTAATTCTGGGCGAAGGTCTAAAGATCGGTTGCTTCCTGCATTTAATGTTTCAGCCGGAATCCGGTGTGCATCAGTTCTGTTTTGATTTTCACAACGGCTTTTTTGATACGTTGCGGTGTATCACCGGACATGAGGCAGGGCATGTGCGCGTCTTGCGGAAAATAGACAGCGAATTCTCCGGTGCGCAGTGTGATGAGCGATGAAGAAAATTCCGGCAGATAGAAAAACGACACGTCTTTTTCTGGGTCATACGGCGTTTGCGCTGAAAGGGTGAGCGCCGAATGTATCTCATGGACTTCTTCTTTGTCGATCATGAATTGAATATCGATATATTTTGCATGCGTTTCCAGTTTTGCGGCGGAGCGCGCTTTTGTTTCATAGCTGTCCACCATCACGTAAAGGTCATCACCCAGCAGCTCATAGCGTCTGGTTTCAGTTTCCGGCGTCAATGTTTTTAGAAATTCAAACGCCTTGTTCCACGCGTCGCCGTACGGGTAGTCGGCAAAATTTTCAATGCGATCTACAATCATGATGTGTCTCCGGAATCGCGGTTTAAGTGTATGCTCAAAATAATACCGGAAACGCGCGGCGAATCAATTGCATGTATAAAATGTTTATCGAACCCCGGCACCGGATATCTCTCATGGCCTGCCGCGGGGGATTTCATCGCTTCTAAATACAATATCTCGTTTTTCCGGCGATAACGCAGCGGTGTTCCACCGGTGATTTTGCGGAACTGACGCGAAAAATAGTTACTGTCCGTTTACTTCATGAATCGCCGTTCCGCGAAAAATGATAACCAGCTCATCAAAGCCGTACGTGTGCAGCGGAAATTCCGGCTGCGGATCGCGGATATGCATCTGCAATGGCAGCATTGCGTCTTTAAAATAATCGCGTTGTTGTAATTTTTTCAGCATAACGCGATCGTGCGTGAACGCACAGATTCCGGCAATCACATTTTTCATTACGGCGCATACACCGATTCCTGCTTAATTTTTTACAGGATTTACAGGAATGTAAAAATTGACTACGGATTGCGCAGGTATAAACGGATAAACGGCTCTCCAAAATATTGCTTTCTTTGGCGTGATTATGCTAGCTTCCATCTTCGCGTTTAAGGTGCCGGAATTTCTGATTTATTATATTTGTACTGTTTTGGAAATGAACAGGAGGAGTAAATGAAACATATAGAAAAAGTGTATAAGCTTGCGGAGGAGCGTTATGCTCAATTCGGGATTGATACGGATGCGGTAATCGATGCGGCATTGAAGCTGCCGATTTCTCTGCACTGCTGGCAAAGTGATGATATCACCGGTTTTGAAACGAAGCCGGACGGACTTTCCGGCGGCGGCATTATGACCACTGGCAATTATCCGGGTCGTGCCCGTAACGGCAAGGAAGCGCGCGCAGATATTGAAAAAGCGATGGCGCTGATTCCCGGTGCACAACGCGTGAACGTGCATGCGTGCTATTCTGAAACAGATCAATTTGTTGATCGCGATCAGATGACTCCGGAATGTTTCCGGCAGTGGATGGACTGGGCAAAAGAAAAAAATATCTGCCTTGATTTTAATCCGACGTTTTTTGCTCATCCGAAAGCGGAAGACGGGTTTACGTTATCAAATCAAAATGATGATATTCGCGCATTCTGGATCCGGCACGGTAAAGCGACGCGCAAGATTGCACAGGCAATGGCAGAGAATCAGGGCTCGCCGTGTTATGTCAATTGGTGGACGCCGGACGGCGCCAAAGATTTCCCCGCGGATCGCTGGGCACCGCGCCGGCGGATGATTGCGGCATACGATGAAATCATGGCGGACAAATCGATTGACCGCACACAATGCGTCGATTTTATCGAAAGCAAGCTGTTCGGCATCGGCTCCGAAGAATATGTGGTTGCGTCTGCTGAATTCTGTTCTGATTACGCAATCAATCGCGGCATGGGTTTGACAATGGACATGGGACATTTCCACCCGACGGAAACGATTCACGATAAACTTTCAAGCCACCTGCAATTCATGGATCAGATTCTGCTGCACGTCAGCCGGCCGATCCGGTGGGATTCTGATCACGTTGTAATTTTTAACGATGATCTGAAAAATGTGTTTCTCGAAATTCAGCGCGGCAACGCGTGGGATCGCGTAATTCTCGCGCTTGACTTTTTCGATGCGTCTATTAACCGCATCGGTGCTTACGTCATCGGTACGCGTGCGGCGCGCAAAGCGATCCTGTATGCGATGCTTGATCCGACAAAACAGCTTAAAAATTATGAAGCCGCCAGGAAAAATGCGCAGCGGCTGGCCTTGATGGAAGAATTTAAATCGATGCCGTTTGCTGCCGTATGGGATATGCTGTGTGAAAAAGCCGGCGTACCGGTGGGATCTGACTGGATCGCTGATATGGAAAAATATGAAGCTGACGTTCTTTCTGAACGCGTCTAAGGTCTAAACGTCTAATGTCTGAAAGTCAGAGGATTTTTGACCTTTGACTTTCAGACTTTTGACAAAAATGGAGTTTTTATGATTCGCAGTGCATTCAGAATGAAACTGAAACCAGGCACAGTTGAAGAGTATAAAAAGCGGCATGACGAAATCTGGCCGGAACTTTCCAAAGTGCATCTGCTGCCGGAATTTTTGATTATTCAATTTATTTTGATGAGGAAACACTGTGTCTGTTTGCATTTCGCAAACTGACAGATGACTATACGGACGGCAGTCTGAAAAATGATCCGCTGGTTCGTAAGTGGTGGGATTATATGGCGAATTTGATGGAAGTTCATCCGGATAATGAGCCGGTTTGTGTTACACTGCGCGAAGTGTTTCATATGGGCTAAGGGCATTTACGATTGCTGATTTACAATTGCCGATTGAACGGAGATTTTTCAGCAGCAAATGAAAATAAAATGATGAACGATTTAAAAACAATTACAGAACTGTCTCACGAATTCGGCAGCGTGGATTATGTTAAAGGCGGCGGCGGCAATACATCGGTAAAAAATGCAACCACGCTGTGGGTGAAACCGTCCGGCACAACGCTTGGCGGATTAACCGAAGCAGCATTCGTTCAGATGAACCGTGCCAAAATTGACGGGCTCTACACGGTCGACACGCCTCCGGATTCTGCTGCACGCGAAGAGCTCGTGAAAAATATGATGGCGGCGGCGGTTGAAAACGGCGCCGGACGCCCTTCAGTGGAAGCACCGCTGCATAACGTGTTCACTGCAAAATTTGTGGTGCATACACATCCGGCAGCAGTGAACGGCATGACGTGTGCGAAAAACGGCGAGGCCGCGTGCAAAAAACTTTTTCCTGATGCGCTGTGGATGGAATACGTCGATCCGGGCTATACGCTCTGTATGGAAGTCCGCCGGCGGATTAAAGATTACGAGGCGGCGCACGGCAGAGAACCGGCGCTGCTCATGTTAAAAAATCACGGCGTATTTATTGCCGGTGAAACACCGGAAGAAATCCGCGCATTGTATCGGCATATCATGGACGTACTCGCCGGCGAATACCGGCGTGCCGGCATTTCACAAACGCTGGACATTGCGGATACACCGGCAGCGCCGGAAACAGAAAAACAGATTAAAGCACTGTTGGGCGATGACGCCGCATACAGTACGTCGTCCGGCCTGTTTACGGTTGCGCCGGGGCCGGTTTCGCCGGATCATCTGGTGTACGCGCGCGCGTTTCCGTTCACCGGTGAACTGACGCCGGAACATACTGCACAGTATAAAACTGTGCGCGGGTATGCGCCGAAAATTATTGTCGCCGGTTCGCGCATTTATGGAATTGGCACATCGCAGAAAAATGCCGCTCTTGCTTTGGAACTCGCGCAGGACGGCGCACTGGTGATCAAACTCGCGGCGGCGTTCGGCGGCATTGAATATATGACGGATGCTGCACGCGAATTTATTGAGCACTGGGAGGTTGAGTCGTACCGGCAGCAGCAGGTATAAGAAAACCTGTTAGAGGGTTTAAATTTTGGGAGCAGCTATGAGCAGAAATTTTGTCGCTGTAGATCTCGGCGCGTCGAGCGGCCGCACAATTCTTGGGACATTCGATGGCGAAAAACTGACGCTGAAAGAGACCAACCGCTTTTGGAACGGTCCGACGGAAATCAACGGCACGCTCTACTGGGATCTTATACATCTCTTTCGCAACATCCAGGAAGGCATTGCGGCAGCGCGTAAAGATTCCGGCGACAAAATTGTTTCCATCGCAGCGGATACCTGGGGTGTTGATTTCGGATTGATTGATTCACAGGGAAAATTACTCGGCAATCCGGTGCACTATCGCGACTCACGTACTGATGGCATGCTGCAAAAAGTATTTGATGCCGTCGGCAAAGAAAATGTGTTCAACGCCAGCGGCATCCAGTTTATGCAGCTCAACACGCTCTATCAGCTTTACGCGCTCGCGCAGGCTGATGATGTTCAATATCTCACCGCTGATAAACTTCTGTTTTTGCCCGATCTGCTGAACTACTGGCTCACCGGTAAAATGGCCGCCAACCGCACCTTCGCCAGCACATCACAATTTTATAATCCGGTGACTAAAGACTGGGCGATTGACCTGCTCAAAAAATTAAATATCCGCACTGATTTTTTTGCGCCGTTTGCCGATGCCGGCACGGTGCTCGGTGAATATAACGGAACGCCGGTCGTAAACGTCGGCAGCCATGATACTGCCAGCGCGTTTGCCGCCGTGCCGGTAACGGAAGGCGAACAGTGCGCGTTTTTAAGTTCCGGCACATGGTCGCTGCTCGGCACTGAATTAACAGCGCCGGTAATTAATACTGAAACGCTCGCCGAAAACTTTACCAATGAAGTTGGCGTATGCGACACCATTCGCTTCCTAAAAAATCTTTCCGGCCTCTGGATTATTCAGGAACTCCGGCGCGTCTGGGCGGAGCAGGGGCATTCCTATGCATGGAAAGATATGGACGATCTTGCCGGCACCGCTGTGCCGCTGCAGTTCTTCATTAATCCCGGTGACGATATTTTCCTGCCGCCCGGCGACATGGTAAAACGGATGCGGGATTACTGTGTGCGTACCGGACAAAAATCGCCGGAAAGTCACGGTGAAATTATTCGCGCCGCGTATGAAGGACTTGCACTGCTTTATGCCGACACGTATGACGCGCTCGAAAAACTCAGCGGACAAAAACTCAACACACTGCGCATTGTCGGCGGCGGTTCAAAAAACTTTGCACTCAATCAATTTGCCGCCAATGCCACCGGCCGCACTGTTATTTCCGGACCGGTCGAGGCCACTGCTATCGGCAATATTATCATGCAAATGCTAGCAATGGGTGACATAAAAACGCTCGCCGAAGGCCGCACAGTGATCCGCAATTCTTTTGCCAGCGAAGCCCGTACGTTTAAACCGCAGAACCGCGAACAATGGCAGAACGCTCTTAATGTTTGGCGTCAATTTTGTAAATGATGAGCTCACGGGGGATCTCGAGAAAAATACATTCATCAGTTGCAATATTCTGTGTCCATCTTTTATATTCCTAAAAACAGGAGGATATTATGTCAGAAAAAAAGTTGACCCTTGAATTTGTCATGGATGAAAAATTTAAAATTGAAGGCGATGCGAACGGTCATAAAATTGTTATCGACCAGCCGGTGAATGCCGGCGGGACAAATGCCGGGCCGACGCCGCTTGACTATCTTTTCGCCGCGCATGCCGGGTGCCTTGCAACCGTAGCCCGGATTATTGCAATGCAGAAACAACTGCCGCTGCGTGGCATGAAAATCACGATTTCCGGTGACGTCAATTTGAATGCGCTGCTCGGTAAGCCGAGTGATGATCCGGTGGGATTTAAAGGAATTTTTATCATGGCTGACATTGACGGCGACATGACACTGGAACAAAAAGAAGAGCTGCTGCGCCTGGCGGATAAACGCTGCCCGGTTTCATATAATTTACAGCACGCTACGCCGGTAAAAATTTCTATATCCGGCGGGGTAGAATAAAAGGCCGGATGAGAGATATCCGGCTACGCATCAGGAAGTTTCTTCAGAACATACTGTTCCAGCCAGACCGGCGATGTTTCGCCGATGAGCTTTAGTGTCCGGTCGGGCAGCATTTCAGCGACGAGCTTCATTTGCTGTGAATTATCAAACAGATAAGCACGGTATGAAAGCTGGATGGCTTCAAACAGGTTTTCCAATGACTGTTCGTAGCGTTTCCGGATTTTTTTTACCAGCACATCGTGTCCGCCTTCAATTACCCGCTGCCGCACCCGCTCAATACAGATCTCCTGCGAGCTGATGGCGGCAAAGTAAAGATAGCAGTGATAACCGTTCTGGTTGGCCTGACGCATAAAGTCCAGTTTAGACGGATGGGAAAAGACAGTTTCAAAGGAGAATGTCCGGCCGGTTTTTATCAGTTGTGACCGGAGAAAATCAGTGAGAATGGCGGCGTCATAGGAGGCCGGATACCCTTTCACTACCAGAATGTTGTTTTCAACGTAGCTGGTTTTCAGCAATGGTGCTTTCCGGTGCAACTTATGCGCTTTGTAAAAAGTATCCCAATCCGACTGCCGGACGAAGATGCCAAAGTGATTCAAATCGAGCAGGTTGGTATTGCTGATGCGCAGCTGCAGTTTATCCGGATTAAGGTAAAGCCCGCATGAGCACTCCTCTTTTACTTTCATGTATAAGGAGGACTTTCCTGACCCGTTCGGTCCGGCAAAAATTCTTAAACGGTTCATTGCGGCGGGATCCGGTAGGATTTTTGTGATGGTTTAACAAAAGCTTTTTTCAGCTGACCGATAATTTTCTTTTTCCCGTCCGGCTGATGCTGCACAATTCTTTTCCCCTCCTGCACAGTATAGGAAATTTTCATCGCGCGCGCGCGCTCGACTGCGCGCTTTGATGCGGCGCGCGCGAGGGATTTCAGTTCATCGCTGGAAAGATCATGTTTCATTATTTTCTAGAATTTTACTCGTTGTGTGATAATGGATTCGAGTTCATCAATGGAGACGCGGATCTGTTCCATCGTGTCACGGTCGCGCAGTGTAACAGTGTTGTCTTCGAGCGTCTGGAAGTCAACGGTAACGCCGCACGGCGTACCGATTTCATCCTGCCGGCGGTAACGGCGCCCGATAGCACCGGCGTGGTCATAGAAGCAGTTCCAGCGGTCGTTGAGCTTTTCGAACAGTCCGCGCGCTTTGCCGACGAGTTCCTCTTTGTTTTTCAACAGGGGGAATACCGCAACTTTATACGGTGCGATGCACGGCGCAAAGCGCATGACGGTGCGGGCTTCGTAACCTTCCGGCGCCGGTTTGCCGGGTTCGGCGGTGAGGACGGTGCCGCCGTCTTTTGGGATCCACTCTTCGCGGTAGGCTTCGCAGAGCAGGGCAAGTGCAATGCGATCGACACCGGCAGACGGTTCGACAACGGCCGGCAGGAATTTTTCTTTGGTTTCTTCGTCGAAATATTCAAGCGTTTTACCGCTGATGTTCTGATGCTGCGTGAGGTCAAAGTTTCCGCGCGCGGCGATCCCTTCGAGCTCCTGCGTGCCGAACGGGAAGTCGTACATAATATCGGTGCAGGCGCTGGCATAGTGCGCAAGTTTTTCCGGCGGATGAACATCAAGATGCATGCGGCCTTCCGGCAGTCCGACCTGTTCGTACCATTTCAGGCGCTCGGCAACCCAGTATTCATGCCATTCGGCGTCGGAGCCGGGCTTGATGAAAAATTCGAGTTCCATCTGCTCAAATTCGCGTGAACGGAAGGTGTAGTTGCGCGGATTGATTTCGTTGCGGAAGGCTTTGCCGATCTGTGCGATGCCGAACGGGACTTTCTGACGTGAAACGGCGAGCACATTGCCGAACTGAGCAAAAATTCCCTGCGCGGTTTCGGGACGCAGCCACGCAATGTTTGAACTTTGCTCGATGGGGCCGACATAGGTTTTAAACATGAGATTAAACGCGCGCGGTTCGGTGAGCGTACCGGGCCTATCGGTATCCGGTCCGACAAGACGTTCATACGCGTCAAGCGGAATAGACTCGAGTGTAACAGACTCATACTCCGCCGGATTTCCTTTGCCGATTTTTTTTACTTTTTTTTCCGCCGGCTGCTCATCTTCCGGATAGGCAAACATCAGTGCGGCGGCATCGGATTTATGCTTGAATACGAGCAGTTGATCGGCGCGGTACCGGTTTTTTGTTTCGCGGCAGTCAACCATCGGGTCTTTAAAGTTGCCGACGTGACCGGACGCTTCCCAGACGCGCGGGTGCATAATAATAGCGCTGTCGAGTCCAATAACATTCTCGCGTGACTGCACAGTGGATTTCCACCAGCTCTCTTTGATGTTGCGCTTCAGCTCAACGCCGAGCGGGCCGTAATCCCAGAAGCCGTTGATACCGCCGTAAATTTCGGAGGTCTGAAAAATAAATCCGCGCCGTTTGCACAGCGAGGCAAGCGCATCCATCGAGACATGATAGTCATTTGGTTTCATACAAAATTCCTTCTTAAAATTTTAATTCCAGAATATCCAAATCTACCGGAATCCCGGATTCGGAAATCAGGCGTTGAGCATTGTTATTTCGTTTTCATTATATAGGGACGCAGTATACTGCCGGAAGAGCTTTAGGGTTGAAAGAACAAACTGAAACGGTGAAAATGTATGTGATGAAAATAAAAACAGCGAAACAGCGGTTTGACCTGGTGGCAATGCTGGCAGTCTTCGGCTGTCTGGCAGTTGTGCTGTTCGAAAGTATTTTTATTTTTGAACTTTACCGTTTTGTGCCGGACACTGTACTCCGGCGAATTTCCGGTGCAGCACAGAAAACAGAAATTCCGGTGCCGGAAGCTCCGGCGGACGAAAGCGGTGCACAACCGGCGACAGGTACTCCGGAGGAACTGCCGGAGCCGGAACTTGAACCTGACCTGCCGGTGGAAAAATCAGCGCCTGTTCCGCTATCGCCGGTTGGATAATTACGCCGCTGATCTGTGACAAGCTGCTGCTACTCTCCTCAGTGGTCGCTTTTTTTAAAAGCCGCTCTTCGAATTTTTGAGCGCAGTACAGAAAAATCTGTTTTTATCTGCGCGTGATTGGGAGGAAAACTTCGACTCTTAATATCCGGTTTCCCTCGTTTTCTCTATGGGAATTCTCCTGTTATTCGGGGTGTAATGGGAACGTCGCGTCTGCGTTCCCACTTTTTTCTTCCGTCACCGCCGGATTTTATCAATGATTCACACATGAGTTTTTTCCGACGGAAATTTACGGTGATGATTGTCTGTTCGGCGAACCGGACGCGCAGTGCGTATCTCGCCGGCTATCTGCGCCATTTTCTTACTCAGTACCGCCCCGGTGCACAGCGGCGGATTAAAATTATTTCCGCCGGTACGCATGCGATTAACGGAGCGCGCGCGAATGATGTGGTTGCGCTGATCGCACGCAATAACGGCTTCAGTCTGCGCAACCACGCAGCGCAGAGAATTAACGGCAGGCTGCTCCGCACAGCCGGCCTGGTGCTGGTGATGGAGCAGGAACACAAAGATTATATTTTAAAAAAATTCCCCGAAGCGCGATCCAGGACATTCCGGCTGATGGAATACGGCTGGCAGGGCGAGGATGATTCAGATCTGGATGTGCCCGATCCGACAGGGAAAGACGCTGACGATTTTAAAGCGTTTCTTGCCACTGCACATGCGGAGGCCGACCGCATCATTCACGAGTGGGTTTATCAGGAGATCATCTAATGAAAAAAGCCGACGGGTCAAAACACCGGATCTTGATTCTTTCAGTGAGCGCCGGCACCGGACACATTCGTGCGGCGGAAGCGCTGGAAAAAGCGGCGCATGCACATCCGGAAGTCGGCGACGTGCTGAATATCGATGCACTGAAATATACGAATAAGCTGTTCCGGCAGTTTTACGGCCAGTTCTATCTTGATCTCGTCAAAAGCGCGCCGGTGCTGCTCGGCTGGTTTTACGATTCGCAGGATGAACCCTGGAAAACCGAAAAAATGCGACTGATGCTCGACCGCATGAACACCGGCCCGCTGATCCGGCAGATTAAAAAATTCCAGCCGGACATCACCATCTGCACGCACTTCCTGCCGGCGGAAATTCTTTCGCATCTGATTAAACACGATAAAGTGGATACGCAACTGGCTATTACCATCACTGACTATTATGCGCACGCGATGTGGCTGTCGCGCACCGTCAACCATTACTTTGTCGCGAACGAGGAATCGAAAGTTCAGCTTGAAAACATCGGCTTCCCGCCGGAAATTATCACTGTTTCCGGCATTCCGATTGACCCGGTATTCGCTGAAGAACGCGATCGTGTGAAACTGCGCGGGGAATATGAATTGACCGGCAGTGAACCGGTGATTCTGATTTCTGGCGGCGCGCTTGGCGTCAGTTCCGCCGGGCGCATGGCAGAGGTGATGTGCGATGTGAAACACCCGGCGCAGATAATTGTTATTTGCGGCAAAAATGAAAAACTGCAGAAAACCGTTCTAAAGGAAGTCGCCAGCCTGCCGGCGGGTTGCAACCATCTGAAATTCACTGTGCTCGGTTACACGAACCGCATGCACGACTGGATGAAGGCCGCCGATCTGTTCATCGGGAAACCCGGCGGACTCACCACAGCCGAAGCAATGAGCTGCGGACTGCCGATGGTTATTTATCAGCCGATTCCCGGACAGGAAGAACGCAATAGCGATTATCTGTTAGAAAACGGCGCCGCCGTAAAATGCAATCAGCTTTCAACTATGGCATATAAGGTCGATCTGCTGTTGAGTGATCCGGCACGGCTCGCACGTATGCGCGAGCAGGCGAAACAGCTCAGTCATCCCGATTCGGCGGCAATAGTCATTCAAACGCTGATCGACAATTACGGTATCGGCAGGGCGGTGACGATTGGACGCGCAAGTTATACCGATAAAACCAAAGCGGCATTTCGGAAAATCGGACATAAAATTGTTTATGCCAAAGATGATCTGCTCAAACCGCTGCTGCCGTTTTAAAAAAGTGGAAGCGGCATCTTGCCGCCGGCCAGAGGCTGGAAGCCTCTTCCACTTTATGCGGTCGAAGACAGAACACCACGGCTTTAGCCGTGGATGAATGAGCCTCCTGAATGCCGCGAACGCAAAGTTTCGCGGCGTTCAGGTCAGCTCCGGGAGGAGCTGTGATGAAAAAAAGAACCCCGAGTTTACTCGGGGGTATCTATT
>Ga0265293_10000761_pt1 | contig 74048 bp, 46 predicted proteins | sample Munlanlewell138R_FD_192505 | JGI IMG/M metagenome (GOLD analysis project Ga0265293, IMG submission 192505) | Leachate microbial communities from a municipal landfill in Southern Ontario, Canada - Leachate well 138R | ecosystem: Engineered > Solid waste > Landfill > Unclassified | place: Canada... | reverse complement strand
TTACTCCTCATCCCCCCATACACATCGGATCGAAAGCCGACGATGCCTAAAAAAACGCAAAAAAAACGGTGAGACCGCCTTATGCGGACTACCTAACAAAAATCGTAGAAAGTCCTATTGCCGCTGAGCTAAGACATATTTCGCACGTCCCTACTGCTCAAACGATCGCGCTAGGAACGAAAATACTAATGGGCTTTTAAGACAATACTTTCCCAAAAAGACTCGTTTTGATACAATTTCTGAAGAGCAGTTACAAAGGGCTGTTCAAGATTTAAATAATAGACCAAGGAAAACACTTAATTACAGAACTCCTGCCGAAGTCTTTTTTCAGGAAAGGGTTGCAATTCGAGTTTGAACCTGCGAATACTATAATTTCCCCCCTCCAATAGTATAACTCTTTTAAATATTTTGTGGTATAATAGAATGCGGGTATAAAAGGTATTCATAAGTTCAGGTTTTATCGTTTGGGTGTTTGATGTGGATGTGTCCTATTGAGTTTTTGATGTGATTTTATCGTATATCTGCGGATATGTTGAATATGTTTGGTATTGCTATTATTTATATGGCCTTTATTTGAAGAGGACAGTCATTATGAAATTAAAATTGTTTGTGCCTATTCTTGCCGTTGTTTTTGTAATTGTTCCTCTGCAGCACACATTCGCCTATGATCCGGTGCCGGGTCCGAACTACGCCGGGTGTTTAGATCGGCCCATGCCCTTTTCTAAACTTCCCGTAATTGATTTGGCTACTGGAAAAGAAAACACTCCGGTCAAGAAATGGCCTGTTCCGGGCGAATATGACTTTTGTGCTTATATGGATACGGCTTACTGTTCTATGGAAGCAATAACAAGTTTACAACCCAGCCTGTTGGAGTTTGTCGGTCTACTTCAGTGTTTGGACGGAGACATGAACGGACCGGTGAACTTGGCAGAAGAAATTCCCATGACGCCCAACGGCATTCCCGACGGCACGGCGGAACTTGCCATTGTTGCGGCCATTCTTAACGATCCCGGGCATGCCCTTTATCAGGAAACCTTGGAGAAGTTTCAGCATAATGTTAATGAAGCCAAATTCATACTGATTCAGGCGTATATGCATATGCCGCCCCTAGGATCTTTTCCCGGCGGCGACATGCGGGCAACGATTCGTCTCTTGGTTCCATATTTATCCGGTTCTTTGTTGTCTCTTATGGGTGCTTATGGCGTACTTGGAGATGATGATTCTCTTAATATGCTGGATGCTTTATTGGAGACGCTGCAATCTTTTCTCGCGAATTTGCCCTTGCCGGAAGGGGGCGTGCGAGCTATCCTCCAATCGGTTCCCGCGTTGAATCATGAGGGGGATGCCAATAACGATGGATTTACCAACAGACAAGCCTACGAGTATTTTGTGGAGCATCTGGGCTACAGTGAATATGAGTACAGCCTTTTTGCTGTAAGTCCGGATTATCCTATCGATCTCATGCAGGTTGATGGCGGCGGTGTGTTTGTCTTTGGCAGCACGATGGAGTTGACAGCGGTCATAGATGGTTTAGTCGCTGAAGCGTTGGATCCCTACCAATATACGTGGTATAAAGATGGTTTGCCGATTCCTGAAGCGACAGAAAATATGCTGATTCTAGACAATGGCAGTGAAGCCGATTCCGGGCTTTATGAGGTCAGGGTGCCCGTGCGATGGCTTTTGGGCGATGCGCCGGGAGATCCCTTGATTGTAAGTGCGTCGGTATATGTGCAATTTGTAGCTCCCGTGCCGCTGATACCCGGCGTCGCATGTTTGTTCTTTGTTGCCATATTTATAACATGCGTCTTTTGTTTTTCCTTTTACCGACAAATTACGATTAGAACGTAACTAAAACGGTTCTCACAGGTAAAAAATCATTATTCCGTGTCCTTTTGATAAAAATATTTAAACGTGCCCGGTGCGATGTTCGGTGTTGTCTTAACACAATTTTACTCTTTTTTTTCAGGAAAGAGTTGCAGTTTGAGTTTGAACCTGCGTATAATTTCAGCATATAAATTAGAGTAATTGCGTTGGTGTATATTGGATTTGTATAACATTCCTTTTTTGGGGAATACGTGATAATTATTTTTAAGCTTGATTATGAATGAAAGGAGAGATGGAAATGTCTAGGATCTACCAATTTTTATTACTGATTGCAGTCGTTTTCTTGCCGTTCCCTTTGTTTGCAGTAACCGGGGAATGTGCTTACTGGGATGCAGATTTTGAAGAACCAACCATGAATATTGGGGGCGAGGCCATTGCCGGCGCTTTTGCTATTGTAAATATGGCGGTGCCTGCTGATTATGAAGGCGAGCTTGACTTGGACGATCCCAATTATATCTATTATTACCCCAAAGGCGGCGGTCCACAGATGAAGGTGAAGCGTCAGCCTCTTTCATTTTCTCTTCCTTATAAATTGTGGGATTTTGACGAAAACAGTATTTATGACAGTATTCAATTTGCTCTTTTAACGGAATTGTTGTGTTTGCCGGATTCTGTGCAGCATCCTCTTGTAGATCTTACTGCATTGCGCGAGGCAATGCAAGAAAACGAATCCATGGTGGAGGACTTGGTTTCGCAGGTTTTAGATAGTTACGACCAACTGGCTACAATAGAACCTATTTTACTTAACTTGAGTAACGGCATGAAGTCTAAGTGGACAGCAGCGGGGATTCCTAATCCTAATTTACCGATTGATGACCCCAATATTTTTCTCTCCAAAGAGATCTCGGGGCCATTTGTTTCTTTAACGTGGATGGGTTTGGCCAATTCTTTCGCCAGTATGAATAATTCTGTGGAGGATATTATACTATACTGGTCCGTTGGGCAGTCTGTATTAAACAATCGGGCTACCACACAACTGCTTGCTGCAGTCTTTGGACTGCTTACGCCTGACAGCTGGAATCAAATGATGTCGATGTCGATATTTACCAGTATTGAATTGACCTTGCGTTTGGGCGAATTTGATTGGGACTATCTTTTCGACAAATTTTTCCTTGACTCGACTATGGCAGAAGCTTTTGCTGAAGCGGTCACCGAAATGGATTTGACTCCTGATCTTATGCCGACTGAAGAGAGTGCCGGATCCTTTGGCTGGGAAGACTTGATGAACAGCTATACCGGCGAGGGTGAATTTATTGACGATACTTTGGAGAACACTTATTGCGGTGAAAAAGCCCGCGTTGTACAGGCAATTCACGGCAGTGTGTCTTTTGATGTTTGCCAGAACGATGCGCTTTTTTTCGAGGATTTGGCTTTCAAATCTATTACCCCTTATGCTGACATTACAGCACCCTATCCGGATTTTGAATATTCATTCGCTGCTGTAGAAACAGGGGAAGACTGCAGTAACGCGCTTGCTTCTGTTGTTATTGATGCGGAAGAACCCGGTCCGTATACCATCGTTCTTTTGGGTACGGAAACGGAACCAGAAATATTTGTTGTGAATGATGTTATTGCCGCGCCCAAAAACGGTATGGCGAAACTTCGCTTTGTCAATGTTAATACTGATGAGCGTGTATTGAATGTAATGGCCGGCGGGGCTGTGGATGCCCTTTTCTCGGAAGTAGCCTATAAAGGGGTGAGTACTGCGATTGAAATACTGCCCGGAGCTTATTCCTTTGATTTTGTTGATGCCGATAAAGGCAACAAAGCGCTGCCGCCGGTGGATATGGTTCTGCACAGCGGTTCTGTTTATACGCTTTTCGCACTGGGCGGCAGTGATTCCCTTGAGATGGAAGTCATTACAGATATTCTGGCACCATCCTTAGTCAGTATTGATGAGCCGTCTCGTGTTTCTTATTTTGTGGGTGAGTCCTTGACTCTTACAGCGGAATTGGATAGCAGTGCCAATCCCGTCGCATATGCCTGGTATCGGAACCAAGATCTGCTTCCTGAAATGACAGGTGATACACTAGCGATTTCGGATCTTGACGTTTCAGATTCCGGGCGATATACGGTTGTCGTTACTGCGAGTCTTGATGAAGACAAGGGCATTACGCAGCTCAGCGACACATCTCCGTTAATTCAGGTTTTTGATCCTCAATTTGACGTGACGGGTGTTGGAAATATCAAATTCGGTGAAGCCATTCATCTTGTTGCTGCCGTAGATGGCTCTGATCCGGTTGCGTTAACGTCGTCCGGTGTAAGTTGGTACAAAGACAGCCTCTTGGTCGGTTCCGGCGATGAATTCACCGTGCCTTACGCCGCATTGAGTGATGCCGGTGTTTATGAGGCTGCAGAAGAGATTGCCATTGCCGGTCACCCGGATGCGAGCGTGACCTTATCGGCGCAGCACATGGTTACTGTTGATGGTCCCCAAGTCAATATTACGGGTAGAGATCGGATTAAACCGGAAGAGTCCATTAACCTTCTTGCGAACCTCTCCAATCTCGGAACAACACCCTTGGTGAACAGTTATGTGTGGACCCGTGATAATGATGGCAATACCGAAGTGTTGTCGACGAATCCCCAAATGATTATTAATCATGCCACCATTGATGATTCAAGCTTATATAAAGTGTTGGTTGCCTCCGCCGTCGCTGCAGACCCGGGCATTACAGCTTACAGTTCTGCCACGCGCTATGTACTTGTGACCGATCAACAAATACCGGTTGGCAGTTTGGCAGGCTTGATTCTTTTAGGAGCTTTGGGCGCGCTGGGCGGACTGGCAGTGAAAAAACAAAAATAAAGGGAGATGAATAGCGCATTTGCAGCGGCAAAGCGTGGTACTCCGTGATTCGTAATTTTCAAAAGCCCCGTCGGTTTCAAAAAGCCGGCGGGGCTTTCTCATATTTTTTTCAACTCGATAAAAAGAAAGGGAAATTTACGGGCGCTTAAATTCTGGGAAAGAGCGGGTGCATGGGTTCCGCCATACGTTCTAAGGTTTTGGTTTCTTGGGGTGTGATGGGCGGTAGGTCATGCGCCAAGGACAGGGCAAGCCGATAACAGCCCTCTTCACCGGGCGGCAGCATACTCACGACACCTTGTTGGCTGAATGTCCACCGCAGTGCAAGCCGCGCTTCACCAGCTTCTTCAATAGGCTCATACCAACGTCCGGGATGTTCTGCCGGTTGGGGATTTTCTTCGCTCCATTTTTGGCGTGCCATGGCTTTCAAGGCAATGCAAGGCAGTTCTTTTTCGTGGGCATATTGGAGTACGTTGGGACCAAATCCGGCTTTTAGGGCGGGTACATAACTGACGGGGAAATAAAAGAAATCGAAGGTGTAACGTTCCATGGCCGCTAGTGCCGCTTCGGTTGAATGGGCTGAAAAGCCCAGGAAACGGATGTCGCCTTGTTCCTTTTTTTTCAGCGCCCAATCCATGACACCGCCGGGATTAAAGGCGGCGTTTACATCTTTTTCCACATCTTGAATACCGTGAATAAGATAGAGATCAAAATAATCGGTGTGATAGATGCTGCAGGATTGGGCGAAGTCTTTTTCGGCTTCCTCAGCAGCACGTTCCCGTGTTTTGGAGCTGAGTATAATCTTGTCGCGAAGGGGGCGTAAGACAGGGGCGAGTTTTTCTTCCGTGTTGCCATAGGAAGCGGCGCCGTCGAAGAAATTAACGCCTTGTTCCAGCGATTCGTGGACGACGCGTTCCACACTTTCCGGGTCGCGGTTTCGTGCCACCAACCCGCTGAAACCGATAGTGGACAGCTTCAATCCCGTTTTGCCGAGGGGGCGTTGGGCTAGTGTCGTTGTTGCAGGGCGCGACCGGGAACAAGAAGAGGATAATAGGATCGCTGCCGAGCCCGCCACGGTATTTATAAAGCTGCGCCGTTTCATGGTTGCTTCTCCATCGTTGTATTAAAATCTATACATGCTTCAGTATAGGGCTTATGGGATTTGAAAGTCCATGGGATCGATGGTATAAAGCGGGAAACAATTGGAACAACTGACCATACTTTTATGTTTTCTAATTAGCATCTCGAATTTTACTATGTTATGATGCATATGAGTTATGGGGTACTGTGGGATTGTGTGCCTCTGTTACGAATTTATACAGTTAAGGAGAGTTTCGGTGAAGAGACAAATTGCAATGTTTTTATGTGTGTCCCTATTGGTTTGTGGGTTCGTTCCGCTTCGCAACGAAGCATGGAGTGAAGCGGTTCCTGAAGGCTTCACATCGCTTTTTAATGGCGTTGATTTTTCCCATTGGAAAGTACCTGAAGGTGACAATGGACATTGGCGCATCGTAGATGGCGCTATTGATTGTGATGCGCTCAGTGAAGCGCCGGGCGAAAAGTCGCTTTGGAGCGAATCTGAATACGGTGATTTTGTGCTGCAGCTGGACTGGCGTATCAAAGAGACACCTTACCTGAACCCGAAGGTTCCGATTATCATGCCCGACGGCAGTCATAAGCTAGACGCTTCCGGCAAGGAAATCAGAACGACTGTACCCGATTCAGATTCCGGTATTTATATCCGCGGTTCATCGAAGGCGCAAATTAATATTTGGTGCTGGCCCATCGGTTCGGGGGAAGTCTACGGCTATCGCATGGATAATAAAATGCCTGCGGAAGTGCGTGCCGGTGTGACACCGAAAGTGAATGCAGATCATAATATTGGGGAATGGAACCGTTTTGTCATCACCGTTAAAGGGGATCTTCTGACCGTGGAATTGAATGGTACCGTTGTGCTTGACGAAGCCCAATTGCCGGGTCTGCCCGAAACGGGACCGATAGCACTACAACATCACGGTTCGAAAAGGAACGGCGTGTGGGTCAGCCCGCCGTCGTTGGTACAGTTTAAAAATATTTTTATCAAGCCTCTAGACTAATTGTTGATGGACTTTGTATGACCTGCTTCCACCGTATCGGCGGAGGCAGGTTGAAGCGCTTTGCCGCGCGTGCTCTTAACAGAAGTGTTTGTGTTGTTATGCCTGAGAAAGGGATGCGTTATGAAATATAACCGCAGAATGGTAGTGTTGATTTTGCTTCTCGGATTGGGGTGTGGTTTTCGCGCGGAAGCAATTTCCTTGGATGAATATGAGCGCGGATCTCTGGAGCAACAAAAGCAAATCGATTTCTTGTTGATGCGTGGCAGCGTGGAAGAGATCAACGCAGTGTGTTCCGGTCCCGGTTTGGGAGCCATCGATACTGCCGCCGGCGATCCTACGCCCGCCGAAGCGCTGCACGTGGTGGGCTCTTTCCCTCCACAGGGCAGGAAGCCGAGCGATGAACTCATCTTTTATTTCAGTGAAGCGATCGCGCCTCTTGCCGCATCTGACCAGCTCCGTGCCGCTGTCGTTCTGGAGCCGAACATTGCCGGTAAAATTTATATTTCAGGTAATACGATCCGTTTTTATTCGCCGTGGCTGCCCTTATTGCTGGAAAATCCAAAGGTGAGCCGTGTCAGCGCCACGATTCATCCGGATTTACGTTCGGTCACGGGGAAGCGGCTCGCCGCGCAGGAACGCAGCGTGGTTTTTGATGAATCGTCGTGGCTTCGTGTCGAGCAGGTGTTGTTCTTAAATACGAGCAAGACCGGCGTTTTCTTGAGCATGCAATGGAATCATCCTGTGTCGTCGGATGGCTTGCAGACGGCGTTGATTGTACGTGACGGTGACGGCGAAGAGCTGCCATGGTCGGTGCATTCTGTCGGAGATGATGTTTCTAGTACGTGGGAACTGGAATTACCTTTATCGGCTAAATTTCCCGTACGCTTTGAAGCGCCTTCCGGGCTGCGTTGGGGCCCCGACCAAGACTATATTTCTGATCCTGTAGCGGAGAAATTCCCGTCGAGCTCGTTCTTAGAATGTACAGACCAGTATTATTTGCCTGAAGATAGTCCTCAACTAATACTTGAATTTTCGGAGCCGATCGCTATAGAACAGTTGTTAAAGACGCTGGAGGTAAAGGATCTTTCCGACGGGTCGGCGGTTGCGCTTCGATTTCTACGGGCGGTAGAAAATCGGTATGAATTCGATTTTAAATTGGGTGAAGGGGTTGCTGCGCCGGAACAGATTGCGTTGCGGCTGCCGAAAACCTTGGCTTCCTCCAAGGGAAGCACGATTCTGGGCAGTGATGAAGAGCTGCGGATTCCCGACACGGTCGGTGACGGGGGTTTTCGTGAAGAGCCGTCCGGCGTTACAGAGCTCCGTGCCGATTTTTGGTATTGGGATCGTGGCAGCGTGGATGGTTATATCTTGCCGTTGAACTTTTCTGAACCGGTCTCTGCAGAGGCATTGAGCAATCACTTGCGTGTGTCGCCGCCGGTAGAAAATCTCCGGGTCGAAGCGGGCTCTTATCCCTCCCAGATGTATGTCAAAGGCGATTGGCGCTCTCAAACAGATTATGTGCTGCATTTTTCGGCGGGCCTGAGTTCAGTAAACGGCAAGGCTCAGCTAAATGAAGACGCGCATATGACGATTCAGCCCACTCCCTTTGAATCGGGTGCTGAACTGGATTCGCCCGGTCTCTATTATTTTCTGAGAAAAGAAGCGCTGCCCCCTAAAGTGAAGGGGCGCAATTTAGACGAGGTTAACGTAGGTCTCGCCCGTGTTTTCCCGAATAATCTTCCTGTCTTTGTTCGTGACTTTTGGAATTATAGAGAGGACGGATCTTTAATTTCTAATTACGCGGAAGAATTGGGAAGCATGAAAATAAAGCTTCCGCAAGGACAAGACAAAATGGTGGAGGAGGAGGTGAATCTCGAAAGCTTGATGCCCAAGGACAAGCGCGGTGTGTTCATGATGACTGTGGATCCCGTCTATAATTGGCGTAATGGGCAGCGCCTGCTCGTGTATACGGATATGGGCGTTCTCAGCCACTGGAATGATGAATCGTTAATCGTCTTCGTTCACGATCTCTTTACGCTTGCGCCGGTCTCGGGAGCACAGGTGAGCATCTACTCGAAGAAGTTACAGTTGTTGGCCACGATTAACACCGATGAGAAAGGTATCGCCGAATCACAAAAGTTTGACAAAAAACTAGGAGAACCGTCGCTCCTCGTCATTGAAACAGCCGATGATTGCACCTTCCTTGATTTACAGGAAAAGGCTTCCTTGCGTACGCCGTTCACGCAGCAAATGCCCTTTTTTGATCCGGAAGGATATGACGGCTATATTTATTTGGATCGGAATCTCTATCGGCCCGGAGAACCGGTGCATATGCGCTGGATCGTGCGGACCAACTATGTAGATGCCCTTCCCAATGTTCCGCTCCAGCTTCGCGTTGCCAATCCTCAAGGCCGCTGGATTCACGAATCGCCCATTCTCTTATCGGAATGGGGCACGGGTCATATGGATTTTCAAACGGCGAAAAATTTCCCTACCGGTAAATACCGCGTTGAATTGAGTGTACCCGAATCAGATACTTCCTTAGGTTCCGCCATCTTTAATCTGGAAGAATTCGTTCCCAACCGGATGCGTGCAAAGGCTGTCTTCAACCAAGAACGGATCAGTGTGGGTGAAACAGCCATGCTTTCCGTGACGGCGGAGCATCTCTTCGGCGGCGCGGCATCGGGTCGTAAAACGGAAGGCCGCGTCTTTTTGAATCCTATCCGTTATGAGAGTGCTCAATGGCCGGGCTATATTTTTGGCAATGAAGACAGTCTCGAGGAACATTTGTTTTTGCTTGGAGAATCGGAAAGTGACGGACAAGGCTATTCCGAATTCGAATATCAGTTTAAGCCTACCGAAGACATTACCATGCCTGTGGAGGTGGTTGGCAGCGGGCGCGTACTGGAGCTTGGCGGCCGTGCGGTCACCGATATGACGAAAATACTGGGCATTCCCGATACGATTATGGTGGGCGTGGCGGCGGTTCCTATGGAAAGCCAAGAGTCCCTTCAGGTGCATGTCCTTGCTCTGGACAGCGATGAGACGCCTGTGCCTCTGGACACACTTACCGTGACGCTGGAGAGACGGGAATGGAACTATTATTTACGTCGATTCAGCGACCACAACGAGCCGCGCTGGGATGCCGTATATCAGCCGGTTCAGGAGTTTACGGTTCCTTTGGAAGAAGGTCAGGGTACCCTTACCTTGCCTTACCCGTCCTATGGTGAATATCGGCTTCGTGTGCATAGCAAGCTAACGCAGATGTACAGCACCCTTCTGTTCAACCGTTGGTGGAACCGCTTGAGTTTGGAGTCTCAGGCACGTCCTGAACTCATTCGATTGACCTTGAATCAGGAACTGTATCAGGCAGGTGATTCCCTCGAACTGCGCATTGAATCCCCTTATGACGGTGTCGCGTATATCGTTGCACAGGGCGATCATCTTCATACATGCTGGACGGTTCCTGTTGTGGAAGGGGAAGCGAAAACGGATATTGTTGTTCCGCAGGCGTGGTTTCCCAATACATGGCTGCAAGTGACGGTGGTTCGCAATGCTGAAGATAAGGCGGTGAGCCATTATCCTTACAGCAGTTTCACGATGATCGATGTGCCTCTTGACGATCCGACGCGCCGTATAGAGACGGTCTTTGTCGATGTTCCGGAGCAGATGCTGCCTTCTCAAAACTTGGAATTCACGATCACAACGAAAGACAATGGGGGCAATCCTATAGCCGCGGAAATTACCGTTGCCGCTGTGGATGAGGGCATACACAGTATCTTGGGTTATGACAATCCGGATCCCTACAGCTACTTCCAACGGTCTCGAAAAATGGAGGTACAGCAAGCACACTATTATGACAAGGTTTTCTATGACACCACTTCTTCTGCGGAAGGGGGCGATATGATGCGCCGCTTGGGCATCAGTTCCCAAGTGGATGAAAACTGGATACGTCCTGTTGCTCTTTGGACAGGTACGGTGCGAACGGATGCTTCCGGGCGCGCCGCCCTGTCGTTGAAAGTGCCGGAATTCACCGGACAATTGCGCTTGGTGGCGGTCTCTGCCAATGGCAGTGCTGTGGGCGCGGCAGACAGTACTGTTTTCGTGAAGCGCCCCTATATGCTGCGCAGTTCCATGCCTCGCTTTGCCCTTGCCGGTGATCGCTTTGAATGTACCGCTGTGGCGATGAATCTCACGGATACGGAAGTCACAGCCCTGGTGCGATGGGAGGCTTCCGCTTCGTTGTCGGGGTCGGGTGAAGAGAAATTGAGTCTTGCGCCGGGCGCTGAAGCCATGTTCCGCGCGCCTATACAAGCGGCGGAAGTTTCAGGACAAGGTCATTTGCTATGGACCATGACGGTGACCGATCTTCAGGGCAAGGTACTGGATAATTTGGTTGAAGAGGCGCCTCTTCCGGTGCGGCCGCCGGCGGCCTATGAGACACAAACGCAGCTCACTGCGATCATGCCCGGTGAAATGGCTCGTTTTGCGAATGAACAGTTCCAAGTTGATCCCGGGTTGTATACACGCGTAGAAATTACGAGTGATCCGATTTTACAGGCACGGCCCGCCTTGAAATATTTGCTGCAGTATCCCTATGGCTGTTCTGAACAGATTGTATCGCAGGCGATGCCCTTGTATTTGTTGAAAAATTATGCGCGTCTATATGAAGAACCTTTTGTAGGTGACTTGGATTCCACGCAGCTCGGTCATGCTGTAGACCGCTATATTATGGATGCTGTAGAGAGTCTTTTGTCACGGCAATTGACGGGCGGCGGAATCAGTTTCTGGCCGGGTGAAGTGCAGCAGGATCCCTATGTATCCGTCTATGCCTTGCATTTCTTGACCTTTTTACAGCGAGACCATGCTGTTCCCATTAATAGGGGCTCCTTTGAAAATTTGCAGGCTTATGCTGCCCGGCTTATGAAAGATGATCGCGGCGATATTACCTCGAATTTTTATCTTCGTGCCTACGCCTGTTATGTACTTGCTTTGGGTGGTAATCTGGAGGCAATAGAATATGTCTCCCGCTTTGACGGGATTCCCATGTGGAAATCAGCGCGTTATCTCTTGGCCGCGGCTCGTGCGCTCCATTCAAGTACGCCTCGAGCTGCCTTGAAAGAACTGGAGGAGGCGCGGGTATACAAAGACAGTGGGCGCAGTGGTTCCGGCACATTGAATTCGCCGATTCGTGACGCGGCCATCCGTCTGATCTCACTTCTCCATATGGATGCTCCCGAAGAATACTATCCGGAGCTTTTAGCGCCCTTGGCAAGTTATCTTGGCAATAAAAAAGGATATACCACGCAAGAAAGCGCTTTTGCCGTGACCGCTTTGGGGATGTTCCTGGAGAGAGATCATTTTGATCCCGATACGGCGTCCATTCGGATCGTTGATGCTGACGGCGAACGTACAGTCAGTGCGGGCGACATCTTTACAAAGGTCGTAGAAGGCAAAAGCGCGCAATATGAAATTCACAATGAGGGCGGCTCACCGGCTTATGTCTATTTGGAGCGGGCAGGTATTCCGTTGATGCCGTCCCGGGAGCCTGTAGAATCGGAATTATCGCTTTCCAGAAGATTTTATGACGAAGACGGAACGCCCCATTTGGATAGCAATTTCAACCATGGATCCCAGTATCTGGTAGAACTCAGTATTAACCCTGAATCCTCCACGGAGAATTTGCTCATTACAGATTTGCTTCCCGCCGGCTTCGAAGTCGCCAATCCGCGTTTGGAGGTGGACAAGTTGTTGGCCGAACAGCAAGCCCAAGACGATGATTCGAATGGCGCGGTTATTGTTAAAGGAAGCAATGCGCGCGTTATCGTCACGCCTGACTTTCTTGAGGTTCGTGATGATCGTCTTGCCCTTGCACTGAATCAAGTGCAAGGAGACCGTTATATCTTTAGATACCTAGTTCGTGCCGTGACGCCGGGCCGGTTCACCTACCCCGCGCTCCATGGTGAGGGTATGTATAGCCCCAGTGTCCGAGCGAGCACGGTGCCCACGGAAATCACCATTCAGTGAGACGCCTAGTGAGAAGCATGCGTGTTAAGATTCTCGGCGCAGCAGGCTTGTTGCTTGTGCTGTCGGCAGTCTGTATGCTGCCGTCTGTGCAAAGAGGCTTGCTGCGCCTTGTCGGACGCGCCCTGCCTGCCGTGGACGGAGCCGCGTATCTGCAGCCCAATCCATCGCCGGTCTTGCTTGATCGTAATGAAAGGGTTCTTGCCGCCTTTTTAAATGAAGAAGAGCAGTGGTCCTTTCCTGTGCCTTTGGAAAAGATTCAGCCCCAATTAATTGCGGCAACTTTGGCGGCTGAAGACAAACGCTTCTACAGCCATAGCGGCATTGATGTATATGCGGTGTTGCGTGCTGCTTGGGCGAATCTTCGCTATGGCGGTGTTGTATCCGGCGCGTCCACATTGACCATGCAAGTGGTAAAGCCCATGCTGTCTCAACGGGGATTCTTGGGCAAACTGGAACAAGCGAGCGCTGCTCTTGCCCTTGAACAAAAGACGGACAAGCGCAGCATTTTGGAGGCGTATTTAAATCAAGCGCCCTATGGCGGCAATCTGGTGGGTGTGGAAGCGGCTTCACGCCGTTATTTTGGTAAAAGCGCCTCCGAGCTGACCTTGGATGAAGCGGCGCTCGTGGCAGGGCTGCCGAAATCACCGACCCACATGAACCCTTTCACGGCGCCGGAACGGGCTTTAGCGCGGCGTAACACCGTGCTTCGACGTATGGCGGATGAGGGCTTTATCAGCGAGGCGGAACGAATCCGCAGCACGGAACGGCCCTTGTCGGTGGCATGGCACGATATGGACATTCTGGCGCCGCACAGTGCTCAAAGACTTCGCAAACGTGTTATGAATGAGGGCGTATTACAGCTCACCTTGGACGCCCCATTACAACGCCGTCTTGAGACGATGCTGCTGGAACATTTACGTCAATTTGATCACACTATCAATAACGGCGCAATAATGGTGGTGGATACCCAATCTCGGGAGATTCTCGCTCGTGTCGGCTCTGCGGATTTTTATAACGCCGATATCCAAGGGCAGGTTGATGTCTGCCATGCGGTGCGTGCGCCCGGTTCTGCTTTGAAGCCCTTTATCTATGCCCTTGCGATGGAGCGGCAGCAGTTGTATCCGACGGAGGCTTTTTTGGATCGGCCCTTGGATTATGGTTTTTACAATCCACAGAATTTTGATGGAGATTTCAATGGGCTCGTCTCAGCGGGGGAAGCATTGCGTTGGTCACTCAATGTACCTGCAGTACAGATTTTGGATCGCGTTGGGGTTGACCCGGCACTCACGCTTTTTCGTGATCTGGGGTTTACAACCCTTGACAAAGATACCGAACATTACGGCTTGGGATTGGTGCTGGGTAATTGCGAAGTATCATTAGAAAGGCTGGTCAACGCCTACTTGACCCTTGTCCATCTTGGCGTGGCGCAGGAGGCAGTGTTGATCAAGGGGGACGATCAATCGCCGCCCCGGTCGTTGCTCTCGGAAGAGGTGACACTCGCTTTGTGGAATATGTTGGAACAGCCCTTCCCGGATGATCCTTGGCTCGATCTGGTGCGTACAAATGATAAACGGCCGCGTATCTGTTGGAAGACCGGCACGTCCTCAGGATATCACGATGCGTGGGCCGTTGTTTTTAATGCGCACTATGTGGTGGGTGTATGGATGGGCAACACGGATGGGCGTTCCGCTCCGTCGCTCATTGGCGCGCAATCGGCATTGCCGTTGGCAGCGCGGATCGTGCGTTCGCTGCCCCTGCCCATGGAATCAGCCTGGCCCGAGACGGCAGACCGCTTGGTCTCTGTTGATGTGTGCGCCGCTACGGGACTGCCAGCATCCGCTCATTGTCCTGTCACGACGAAGGCGATGTTTCCCGCGAATCAATATCTCCATCGCCGTTGTGATGTGCATCGACCCCGCCCTGAGGGCGGCACGGAAGTGCATTGGCCTGCAGACGCCCGTCATTGGAATCTTGCCAATGTACAGGATTCACAGGGGACTCAGGGGGAAAGGAAAAGTACAGATACTGCCCGCCATCAAAAACTGGCAATCAAATCGCCGACGCAAAATGCCACCTATGTATTGTCGGGAGAGGAGGGGCACGACCGTATTCGCTTGGAGGCGAACCTAGAGCGGGACACTCTTCAATGGTACGTGAACGGCCGTTATCTAGGCGCTTCAGATTATGCAGCGCCGCTCTTCATGGATCTTGTGCCGGGCGAGCAGGAATTGTCGTGTATGAACAGTGCAGGCGATACGGCACGGGTGCGTTTTGTGGTGGAAGCGAGCTGAGCCTACGAGCCGCGCCTGCCGCACTCACGGATACGAGGGTCACCTCATGGCGTGCGTTTCACTTGGTCAGCAAACGATTGTTTTTCATGCCCATACACTGATCCAAATGACTTTGAGGCAGGGCTTTGGTGATGCAGCTGAGGAGGATGGTGACTACCGTTGATATGGGCAGCCCAATGAAGAGGGCATCCACTTCTGACCAGAGTATGAATCCTGTGCGTGCATCGCCGAAGAGACTGGGTCGCCCGAAAAGGGCGTTGCAGACCAACAACACGCTTGATTCTTTTTCATGGACAAAGAGGAGCCAGACGAGGCTGACAATAAATCCGGACAAGGCGCCCCAGACCGCTGCCGTCCGTGTAATCCTTTTGGTGTAGAGCCCTCCCACAAAGAGCGGCAGGAAGGTGGCGGCACATAAGCCCATGAAGATGGCGGTTCCTCGAGCAACGATGGCAATACCGGATTCGAAGAATACGGGAAGGATATAGGCCAGCAACACACTGGCGATGAGAGTAACTAATATGCCTAAACGGGTGATCAGAATATTGGCATTGCCGGATAGTTTTTTACCAAAGGCATTGAACAAGTCCCGTCCTGCGGAAGTGCCCATGACATGAAATTGACCGCTTGCTGTGGACATGGCGGCCGCCATGAGGGTGACGAAAAAAATGTCGCTGACCCAGAAGGGCATGAATCGTTTCATATATTCCGGAATGATCTGTTCAATATCTTTGCCCGTGGCAAGGAAAGCGATTTGACCGCTCTCATTGACAAAATACACGTTGGAGAGGGCTCCCACGGTGAAGGCGGTTCCTGTCATGAGCAGGATAAAGATGCCGCCCACGAGCACGGCACGGTTCAATTCCACATTGCTCTTCACCGTCATGAAACGAACCGCCAATTGGGGTTGTGCCAATACGCCAATGCCCACGCCCATGACGAGGGTGGACACGACGCTCCACCAGAACTTGGAGCCGAATTCGGGCATACTTGTCCAGCCGCGATGGCCTGCGGCTCCAAACAATTCCACGGCTTTTGGCGCAAGGGCAGAGAGCTGTTCATGGGCGCCGCGTATACCGCCAAGTTGGTAGTAGCTGAGAAAGAGAAGGATCGTCATGCCTACAAGCATGATACCCCCTTGCGCCGCATCGGCGTACATCACTCCTTTCAGTCCTCCCATGATCACATAGAGCGCGACGATGGCGCTGAAAAAGAGGAGCGCCGCTTCATAACTGATCCCTAAGCGTACCTCCACAAATTTAGCCGCGCCCATTAATACAACGCTCGTATACAAGGGCATGAACAGAATAATAACGAGTGCGGAAAAGAGGCCGAGAAATCGGGAGTCGTAGCGCCGGCTCAACAACTCGGGAAAGGTGTGCACATTGAGGCGATGCCCCATGGCGCGGGTACGTTTGCCGATAAAGACAAAGGCGATAAAGATGCCCACAAAAATATTGAGCACCGTCAACCACAGCACGCTCATACCGAAAAGCCCGGCAGCGCCGCCAAATCCCACAATGGCAGAGGTGCTGATGAAGGCCGCTCCATAGGACAATGCCATGACGGCGGGGTGGACATTACGGCCTGCTACCATATAGTCGGTAGCGGTTTTTGTGTTTCGGTAACCCAGATAGCCTAAGTAACCGGTAACGAAAAGATAAACCATGGTGATGATAAACAGAAAAAGTGTGCCTTCCATAATAATCCCTCTTTACTGGTTGAACGGCTTTGTCGTTGTGATCCTCGCTTACAGGTCTTGTGAACGCATATCTTCCTCTTTTGCCCACGCCACGCTTTCAGGAGATACTTCGTCGCCGTTCCGATTCCAATTGATGAGCCCGTAAATGACACACAACAGGGCGGCACTCACGCAAAGCGTATAGGCAAGAAAGACCCAGAAATCAGCGATTCCAAGATACATAAAAGTGACTCCCATTCCTTGGAAATACAGAACAGTTGTATTGTTGACCTTCGCTTCAACAACACCCATTGACACAAGATATTCATAATATACTATATTTGGATGGATAGGAGCAATATGAAAATCTGCCAAGAATTGGACGGGTTACCAAGCCCAAAATCTAAGGCTTTCTCCTCTAAGGCTTTCTCCTCTATAGCGTGGGATTTTATACTGTCGTGGTGAAGGGCGCACGGATGAGGTGATCATGTGAAACGGGCAAAGGAAAGGAAGATTACTTTCCCCATAAGGGTTGGTGTAAAATAGAGGCGCTTCGGGGATCGACCCCCGCCCTACGTAGGCAGAGAAAAAAACTTTCAACTTGAGGGAGAAAGATATATTTATGAGTGCAACAGGTCGAAACAGCGCTTTCAACAAGATTGTGACCGTATCATGCTGAATATTGTGTTGGTTGGTGTCGGCGGCTTTGCCGGGTCGGTGATGCGCTATTTGACCGGTGTGTGGGTGCAGCAGTGGTTATCGGAAGCACTCTTTCCTTTTGGTACCTTGTTGGTGAATTGTATAGGTTGTTTTGTTATCGGTTTGGTGACGCATATTGCGGAGACGAAAGGCATGTTTGTCCACGAGGGCCGGCTCTTTATGGTCGTTGGTTTTCTGGGTGGATTCACGACTTTTTCCAGCTTTGGACATGAGACGCTGGTTCTTATCCGCGACAATCACATGGCCCATGCTTTTGCAAACGTGAGCGCCCATCTATTTCTTGGGTTGTTGGCCGTTTGGCTGGGCTGGCGCGTCATCGCTTTACATGGGAATTAGAAGATGATGGATGAAAAACGCAAAGCGGCATTTTTTGCATCCTTGCGGAAAGATCGCCGTGAACAAGAAAAAGGCTACCGAGATCAGGCGTTGAAACTTTTTCCGCATTTCTGCGAGCGCTGCGGCCGTTCTTTTTCCGGGAGCAACCTGCGCGAATTGACGGTACATCATAAAGACGGCAATCACATGAACAATCCGCCCGACGGCAGCAACTGGGCGTTGTTGTGTTTGTATTGTCATGATGATGAGCACGGTACGATGGAACAGCGGGGTTTAGACGGCAGCGGCAACAAGATCGGCACGCCCACCGAATCCTTGGGACATCGTCCTTTTGAAGGGCTTCGCGATCTGCTCGTGCCGAAGGAAGCGGATGAAGACGATCCGCCGAAGGAGGATGAATAACGCCGCCGCACGGGCCCCGAAGAAGTATTGGTTCTCTTTTCCGAACGAAAGGATAGGAAGCTATGGATGCGCCGGATTGTTTCATCGTCTTAGATGAAATGGAAGTGAGCCTTAAAGAAGAAGTGTTGCTGCCTCGGCTGCACGCCGATAAAGACTCGGTTTTTCTTGACGATATCCGCGTCCTTGCAGCGGCAGCCTCGGCATGTGCGCGCCCTAAAGGACTCTTTAAATTGGCCGCTCTTCATGCAGTTGATGAACGCACAATCATGATTGATGATGTCCTTTTCGAGAGCCGCATTCTTGTGAAAAATCTCAGCGAGCGGGGGCGTGCTTTCCCTTTTCTTGCCACGTGCGGCACTGAATTGGAAGACTGGTCGTGCGGTCTCACCGATCCGATGCATCAGTATTGGGCGGATGTGATAAAGGAACTTTTTTTGGAAGCTGCCTTGCAGCAGCTGCAGACGCGCTGTCAAGCTTTATTCGGTTCCGGTCCCCTTGCCTCTATGAACCCCGGATCGCTGGAAGATTGGCCGATCACCGAGCAGCGCCCGCTTTTTTCTTTGTTTGGAGAGAAGGCGGGGGCATTGGAAATTTCCTTGTCGGAAGAGATGCTCATGTTCCCTATCAAATCCCTTTCCGGGCTGTGGTTCGAGACAACGGAAGACTTTAAGAATTGTCAGCTGTGTCCCCGTGAAAGATGTGAGAAGCGGCGCGCCCCTTATGACGCGGTTAAACGGGACCGTTTGCTGCACTAACCGAGGCGCCCCGTTGTTTTCACAGGGCGCAGAGAATGGGGTGTCGGCGGGCAAGGGGCATGAGAATTCTTTTTTCGGCTCCTATTTGATATGATGAATAAGGGCAGGGGAAAAGGGCTATTTTCGGCAATTTCCGCACGGTGCGGACAATATTAACGTTACAGGAGATGCAAAGATCATGGCACAAATGGATATTGGACTGATCGGTTTGGCCGTTATGGGCGAAAACCTCGTGTTGAACATGGAGAGCAAAGGCTTTGGTGTTGCGGTCTTTAACCGTACGGTGGAGAAGGTAGATAAGTTCATCAATGGCCGCGGCAAAGGGAAAAACTTTGTCGGCTGTCACAGTGTTGAAGAGTTGGTTGCCAATTTGAAGCGGCCCAGAAAAGTGATGCTTTTGGTCAAGGCGGGTCAGGCAGTGGATGACTTTATCGAACTGCTGCTGCCCCATCTTGAGCCCGACGATATTATCATTGACGGCGGTAACAGCCATTTCCCCGATACGATCAGACGCGCTGCCTATGTGGAAAGCAAAGGATTCCGTTATATTGGCACGGGCGTATCCGGCGGTGAAGAAGGCGCTTTGTTGGGACCGTCCATGATGCCCGGCGGCACACCGAGCGCGTGGGCAGAAGTGAAAGATATTTTCCAAACCATTTGCGCCCAGACCGATGAAGGGGAAGCCTGTTGTGATTGGGTTGGCGAAGGCGGCGCAGGTCATTTTGTAAAAATGGTGCACAACGGCATTGAATACGGTGACATGCAGATGATTTGCGAGACTTACCAGCTGATGAAAGACGGCTTGGGACTCAGTAATGCGGAAATGCATGAAGTTTTTGTCGAATGGAACAAAGGAGAACTGGATTCCTATCTCATTGAAATAACCCGTGACATTCTTGGCTATAAAGATGAGGAAGGCAACGAAGTCATCGATCTCATTTTGGATACGGCGGGACAAAAGGGCACGGGCAAATGGACGGTAGTCGCCGCCTTGGATGAAGGTCAGCCTTTGACACTGATCGGTGAAGCTGTTTTCGCTCGGTGCTTGTCGGCGCTCAAAGACGAGCGGGTGAAAGCCGCGGCGTCGCTCAAGGGACATGTGAGTGCATTTTCCGGAGATAAGAAAGCCTTTATTGATGATCTGCGTCAGGCGCTCTATGCCTCCAAAATCATTTCTTATGCGCAGGGCTATCAGTTGATGCGTGCCGCCGCCGCTTCCTATGGCTGGCATTTGAATTATGGCGGTATTGCGCTCATGTGGCGGGGCGGCTGTATTATCCGTTCCGTTTTCTTGGGCAAGATTAAAGATGCCTTCGACAAGAATCCGGAGTTGGAAAATCTCTTGCTTGATCCCTTCTTCGCGGAAATTGTACAGAAAAATCAGGATGCATGGCGTCGTGTGGTGGTGAAGGCGGTAGAGATGGGTATTCCTACGCCTGCCATTTCGTCCGCATTGAATTTCTTTGACGGCTACCGCAGCGATAGACTGCCCGCCAACTTGCTGCAGGCGCAACGGGATTATTTTGGCGCCCACACCTATGAACGTGTCGACAAGCCGCGCGGCGAATTCTTCCATACCAATTGGACAGGCCGCGGCGGTGATACGGCAGCGAGTACCTATGAAGTTTAAAAAAGATTGAGAGCGGGTTTATCACCCCTCGTCGATCTATCGGCTATAGTGTGCACGGTGTTGGATTGTAGGCTTTATAGCGTGGTTTTTTCTTTCCTTTCTCCACTCAGAAGCCTCTTCAGGATCCGATACCGTGCACCATTTTTTTTGGGGGGAAGCCGTGAGACCGGCGGCGTCCGCACCCGTCTATTTGCTGAGGATCTCATCAATCACGGCGTAGGCTTCATAACGCTCTTTCGTTGGGAAATCGTGTTCCGCCTCGGGATAACGAATGTGGAGCGCGTCTTGTGCGCCGTAAAGGGCGTAGACTGGGGTTGCACTGTCAATAACATCACGGACACCGGAGACCTCAAAATTATCGTCATGTAAGGGCGCGTTTATAAAGAGGGTTCGCGGCGCGAGGGCAGCCACTACTTCGGTGAAATCGAAGGGCATATTCGCCGCGTCGCTGCCGTAGATATCGGCGATACGGGGCATGTAGCCGTCGTGGGACCATCCGGTCAAATCGCCGCCCATATATTTTGTGAAGCTGTTGAATCCGCAGCTGGTGACCAGCACGCGCAAGCGGGTATCAAATAGACCGAGGAAAAGGGTATTGTGTCCGCCCAAAGAATGACCGATACATCCCATGCGTTGAGGATCGACTTGGGGCAGACTCGCCAAGAGATCGACGCCGCGCAGGTGGTTCCAAATGCCTTTCATCGAACAACTCACATAGCCTGCTTCGTAAAGCCCTTTGCGCGCGTCTACATCATCACCGAAGCCGGGATAATCGGGTGCCAACACCACATAGCCCCGCTCGGCAAGCTCAGAGGCATAATTACGATTGGGCTTTTCCCCTTCGCCTGCCACGATACGTTTGCCTAAAGACGAGGTGGGATGGAGGCACATCATGGCGGGCCGTGTTTCTTTTTGTTGGTGCGGGAGAAAAAGAAAAGCGGTCACTGCCGGCCCCGGTTCAGCGTTGTAGCGAATGCTTTGGCGCTTATAGCGGGGTGTGTCTATTTCCTCTAAAAGTTGATAGTCGGGGGCAGTATCGCGCGCCTGATCGGGAAGAGGCCCCATGACTAAGCAGACATTTTCCAAAATATGTTCTCTCCGCCGCTGCCATGTTTCAATGGATTCAACAGCGGTGTAGCTTCCGTCTTTTTCCTGCACGCAAAGTAAGCGGCTTTTGTCCGGGTAGAAGGGCGGCGCCTCAAGGCTTGTGCCTGTATAGAAAAATATAAGCAGAGCAGATATCACGGTGTAACTCCTTTTTGTTGTTTAAGGTCTGTTGTTATCTTAAGTCGGTGAACCGGTTCTATAGTGCAGGTTCACAAAACTTAAACCCTAAAATATATAGCTTGGTTTCAGTGTCTGTTAATCTTGGATTATATATCAAGCGAGGCAAGGAAAATTGCTTTGGCGTGCGGCTTTGACGCCTTTCCGCGGAAAGGAGGCGTGCCATGGGAAAAGAAGGTGTCTTATTTGATTTCAGGAATGTATACAGTCTAAAATCTGTTATAGAAACCGTACTGAATTGAGCGCCCCACAAAAATAAATGTAGTTTAAAAAGTTGCGATTTGGTTTTTAATGTGGTACAATGCGTCAAACTGAATGGATGGATCCGATTCAGTGAAAAGAATCCAGACAGCGGATACAAAATAGTGCTTGACTTTTCGGATGCTTTTCTGGTTTAATATGTCTATGAAGACGATTGTCAATGTTAGTAGTTTTGTAAAGAGTTATTTTTGTGGAAGGGCGCTTACAAAAGAACCTTTAGCGAGAAGGAGAACCAAGATGAAGAAATTTGTGGTAGTGGCATGTTTAGTGGCCGTTGTTGCCATTGGTCTTCCTGCACAAGCAGCGAAAGTGTGGGACGATATGTCGTGGTGGGGTAACACCGGCGCTGTGCCGGAACCACAACCCGAAAGCGGCAGATGTCCGGCGCAGATGAGCCGTTGCGGCTACTGGTGGTGGCCGACGGTTCCCGCCAGCAACGTGAACGATGCTGAGCTGTGGGGCAACCGTGGTATTGTCTACCAAGCCTGCAAACCTGAAGCCCCGGTAGTGGAAGAGCCCGCGCCTGTAGAGACGCCTCCTGCTCCTCCCGCACGCACTGCGATCATTTTGAACAACGTTCTGTTCGACTTTGACAAAGCCGTGCTTAAAGCCGAAGGTAAAGCCGAAGTGGATAAGCTGATTGCCGAAATGAAGAAATATCCCGGCGACACCGTGCTTATCGAAGGGCATACCTGTAACATCGGTACCCATGAGTACAACATGGGTCTTGGTCAACGCCGTGCCGACGCCGTTAAGAAGTATATGATCGAAAACGGCATCGAAGAAGCCCGCATCCAGACGCAGAGCTTCAGCTATGATCGCCCGGCAGTTGCGAATGATTCCGCCGCGAACCGCAAGCTGAATCGTCGCGCCGAGTTCAAGATTACGCTGGCCGGCTAAGTACCATAACCCTTTTAAATTGACTTACACTGCGCCTTGGTGTCGTTAGCGCGACGCCAAGGCGTGTTTTTTTTGGAGCCTCGTTATGAGCAGCAAGGCAGCTTTTCTGACCCGATATTTCGATCCCTTTATGGAGCATCTTGTTTTCGAGGCGGGTCTATCTACGAAAACCCTTGCCGCCTACGGAGCCGATATCCAGCGTTACTTTCGATTTTTGGAAGAACAAGAGATCAACGCCTTGCAAGAAATCCTCTTCGAGGATATTCTGGATTATTTGGGCAGACTCCAAGACGAAGGGCTTTCGCCGCGCTCCGTTGCCCGACACTTAACGGCGATACGTCGATTTCACCGCTTTTTGGTCGAGGAATCCCTGTGTGACACAAATGTGACTGCCTTGACAGAGGCGCCCCATCTCACCCGGCGATTGCCGAGATGCCTGAGCGAGACAGAAATAGAAGGCTTGCTCAATGCGCCCCGTTGCGATACAGAGGACGGCATACGAGACAGCGCTTTATTGGAGGTCTTTTATGCCTGTGGTTTGCGTATTTCTGAATTAGCCGGGCTGCTCGTGAGACAGGTTGATTTGGAGGAGGCGAACCTTCGCGTTTATGGTAAAGGCGCCAAGTTTCGTTTGGTTCCGCTGGGTCGTACGGCGCAAACAAAGCTCCGTCGATGGCTTGAGGAGCGAATGAAATGGGCCGGCCGTGACGGCGCGCTATTTATTGGTCCCACGGGAAAGCGCCTGTCTCGGACCACGGTTTGGCGTTTGGTGAAACGCTATGCCGCCTTGGCGAATATTTCACAAAATGTGACGCCCCACATGCTGCGTCATTCTTTCGCGACCCATCTGCTCGATCATGGCGCTGATTTGCGCGCTGTCCAAGAAATGTTGGGTCACGCTGATATTGGAACTACACAGATTTATACACACGTAAGTACAGAGCGTCTTTCCCAGGCACACAAAGCCTTTCATCCTCGGGGATAAAGGGGAACCAGTAGTGAAGGCGATGTTTTAAATCCCACAAAAGCCTTAGGTCGGAGTTGGAATTTCATGGTAAACGGAGAGCCTATTCTCAAAAGAATGAGCCGTGAGGCGGCTGATACGATGTGCGGCTTTATCCGTGATGCAGGCGGTAATGAGGTGTTTTGCGCCGGTACCATGGATGATGCCGGGATATTGGTGGCGATTCGTATTTTGGCGCGTGGTAATGCGAAGGCGGTGCCCGCACTCTTTTCCATGCTGGATACCCGTGAAGTGGTGCTGCACAATCATCCGTCGGGGGATCTCACGCCCAGCGATGCAGATTTGGAATTGGCCACCCTATACAGCGCCCACGGACATGGGGTCTACATTGTCGATAATGAAGTTACCCATTGTTACGTGGTGGTAGAGGCCTTTCTGCCGAAACCGATTATACCCTTGGCCGTTGACGAACTGAAGGACGCTTTCACAGAAACGGGTGCGTTGGCAGAACACTTGGACGGCTTTGAACTGCGGCCGCAACAACTGGCAATGACGGAATGTATCGCCGCCGCCTTCAATAGCGACAGCCTCGCACTGGTGGAAGCGCCCACGGGGGTGGGCAAGACGATGGCCTATCTGCTGCCGGCGGTCTTGTGGTCGCGCCGCAATAAAGAGCGCATTGTTATTTCCACGCGAACCATCAACCTTCAAGAACAGATTATTCATCATGATTTGCCACTGTTGAAAGCCTGCATCAAAGAAGACTTTGAAGCCTGTCTCGTGAAAGGGCGCAGCAATTATCTTTGTTTGCATAAGTTGGCCCGGGCATTTTCAGAAATATCGCTCTTTGAAGATGAACGCACTGCCGAACAGATCCGTGCTATCGCCGCTTGGGCGGAGACCACGGAAGACGGGAGTCAGGCCGACCTTCCGTTTATGGCGTCGCGTTCGGTGTGGGAGAAAGTATGCTGCGAACCTGATGTATGTTTGGGCGCCGCGTGTACCCATTTCCGGGAATGTTTTTTTATGCGGGCGCGCCGTGTCATGGCGACGGCCGATATCTTGGTTGCCAATCATCATTTGGTATTTGCAGACATTGCCGTGAAACGGGAGACCGGCGATTTTAGCGCCACGGCAGTATTGCCTTCCTATAGCCGTCTCATTTTTGATGAGGCCCACAGCATTGAAGACGCGGCCACCGAATACTTTGGTATTTCCGCCACGCGTATCGGTATGCGTAAGACCATGCGAAAACTCTACCGCCGCGATTCGGATCTGGAACGGGGGCTTCTCCCTTTCCTTAAACTAAAACTCATGCGTAATTGCACAACCGTTTCTGTGGAAGATTACAATGACTTTCTTGTTCTTATCGAGGAGCGGCTGCAGCCCATTATCCTTATGACGGAAGACGCGTTGGATCAGGCGTTTCATGTGTTACGCGTGTATACGACCACCCATTGCGGCCGGGTGGGCACCGAAATACAGTGGCGTCTCACCGAGGAAGTGCTGAGTGAGCCGGAGCTGCGCAGCCTTCACGAGGAAGAGATTTTGCCCGCTATAGAGCATGTGGGTGCACTGTTGCATCATGGTCGGCGTCTGGCGGAAAAACTCGAAGAGATTCGACCGGAACCGGGAGAAGAGCTTCCCGTGCTGTTGGAATTAACGGAGCTCAAGGCTTATTTGCGCCAGATTGAAACCATCGCAAAAGCCTTGGAGGAATGCACCAAAGAGGAATTGGAAGATAATACGGTGCGCTGGATTGAGCTGCACAGCCGCGATGAAGATCGAGTACGTATTGCCCGCTGTCCCCTTGAGGTAGGGCAGCCGCTGTCTGAATGGTTGTACAAGAAAATGAGCAGCGTCATCATGACCTCCGCCACCCTTACGGTGCGGCGCAGCTTCGATTATTGTAAATCGCGGATCGGTTTGAATTTGCTCCCGGAAGAGCGCGTGAAGGAGTTGCTGTTGGACTCGCCCTTTGATTATAAAGATCAGACCCTCATGTGTATCCCTACAGACGGCCCGCTTCCCGGTGAGGAGGATTATCTTGAAAATCAGGTGGAGACGATCCGTTCCATATTGCGTATTACACAAGGGCATGCCCTTGTGTTGTTCACCTCTTTCTACGCCATGGACTTTGTCTATGATCGGCTGGAAATCGAATTGGCGGAACGCGGTATTGAGAGCCTCTGTCAAGGTAAAGATTCGCGAACCCGTCTGTTGACGGCCTTTCGTGATAATGCTTCCAGTGTTCTTTTTGCAACCGATAGTTTTTGGGAAGGTGTGGACGTGGCAGGCGAATCGCTGCAATGTGTGGTGCTGACTCGTCTGCCTTTTCGCGTTCCCACCGAGCCCATTCTCGAAGCACGTTCCGAAGCAATCGAGAAGGAAGGGGGCAACGCCTTTATGAATTTTCAAGTGCCCCAAGCGGTTATCAAACTGCGCCAAGGTTTCGGCCGGCTCATACGCCGCAAAACGGATTGGGGCGTTATTGTGGTTCTTGATAAACGCATTGTAACGAAATACTACGGCAGAGCTTTTATGACGTCGCTGCCGCCGCTGCCCGTCGTCCGAGGTTCCAACGAAAGCGTGTGGACTGCCTTAGAGACTTTTTTCAAGAAAAAACGGGAAAATTGAATATTCGACAGAGACCAGACGTCTTTATGACAGATCAGTTGCTTTCGGTGAATGAATCGGCATTCCCCGTTGTTTGTAGCGTTGAGGAATTAGCAAAAGCGCATGCAACAGCATGCTTGGCTGTTTAGGTTGCCTTAGGCATAGAAAGGAAATGACATGAAACGAAATGCCACGACAAGACTATGCTCGGGAGTTTTCCCGGTGGTGCTTATGATTCTTGCCGCCGCCTTATTCGGCGCCGTGTCGGTTCATGGACAATATCAAGATGAAGTGGGTTTGCAGGTCTTAACGCGCGGTCCTATGCATGAGGCCTTCGCGCAAGTGGCCATGTCCGGCCCCGCCGCCGGTATCATTGTGTCGCGCGCGCCCTACGGCCCTGTCGAAGAGATTCCGCCGGAAATTCGTCCTGAAGGTCCGGATGTGGCGTGGATCCCCGGCTACTGGGCTTGGGACGAAGACCGCGGCGATTTCATTTGGATCAGCGGCGTGTGGCGTGTGATCCCGCCCGGCCGTGAATGGGTTCCCGGCTACTGGGCACCGGCAGGAACCGGAATGCAGTGGATTTCCGGTTTTTGGCGTGAAATCAATGTGGTGCAGATGACCTATCTGCCGCCGCCGCCCGAACCCCTTGAATTGGGTCCCAGCTCGCCTATGCCCGGCCCCGATAGGATCTGGTCGCCGGGATGCTGGGTTTGGCAGGACAGCCGCTATTTTTGGCGGCCCGGCTATTGGGTCGTGCAGCGCCCCGATTGGGTGTGGGTCCCGCCTCATTACAGCTGGACACCCCGCGGAAGCATCTATGTTCCGGGCTATTGGGATTATGACATCAGCTATCGCGGCGTCATGTTTGCCCCGGTCTACTACCAACGACCCTTGTTCAGGACGGTTGGCTATGTGTACCGGCCGAGCATCGTCATTAATCTGGACATTGTGACGGCGCACATCTTCATTCAGCCGCGGACACGGCATTATTACTTCGGTGATTATTATGATTACCGCTATGAAGACCGGGGCTTTTTCCCCTGGTATTCAAATCGGCTTCCCCAATACGGGCCCGATCCCATGTACGCCCATTTCCGCATGAGACAATTGAAACAGAATCCCAACTGGGACAACCTCATCAGGAACCGCTATAGAAATTATCGTGAAAATGAATTGCTGCGGCCGCCGCATACACTCGCCTTGCAATCGCAGCGAAGCGCCAAAGCAGATGCGCCCCGAGATATAAGTATCGGACAACGCTTCACCGAAGCCGTTAAAAACACAAACCAATCGCTCCGTTTTTCCGCTATGAACAGAGATGAACGGAATCGGATTACAGGACTTGGACAACGCGTACGCCAGTTGCAAGAGGAGCGTGTGCAGAAAGAAGCGGCGCCGGTTCAGTCGGGAACACGAAAGAATCCTATCGAAACGGCGAAACCGGTTCGTACGGAATTGTCGACGTCGCCCATAGCAGCCCGTGCCGGTGACGGACAACGCAGCGTGCGCACACCGCCGCCCGTGCCGGATGCGCCTCAACCCAAGATGCCTTCCACGCCGACGCGCAGCGAAGTGCAGCGGGAACGAGCCGGAATAACGCCTAGCACGCCGACGCCCACCCAACAGCGTACCACCACGACGCCGGAATGGTCCGCCCGGGATGAAGGGGCTGCCAGAACGCCTGCAGCCCGCGCGCCTGAAGCGACGCGCACGACACCTGCGGCAACACCTGCGGTCCGCGCGCCTGAAGCGACGCGTACGACACCTGCGGCAACACCTGCGGTCCGCGCGCCTGAAGCGACGCGTACGACACCTGCGGCAACGCCTGCGGCCCGCGCGCCTGAAGCGACGCGTACGACACCGGCGGCAACGCCTGCGGCCCGTGCGCCTGAAGCGACGCGTACGACGCCGGCGGCAACACCTGCGGCCCGTGCGCCTGCAGCATCGCCTGCCACTCCTACGCCCAATGTGCCCAAGACAGCACCGGCGCGGAATGTGCCCACAACGCGCGCACCTGCGGCAACGCCCCGTGCGACGCCGAGCCCTGCGCCTGCCGCGCCTGCAACGCGCGCTCCTGCGGCTGTACGGTCGACACCGAGTCCTGCGCCTGCCGCGCCTGCAACGCGCGCTCCTGCGGCTGTACGGTCGACACCGAGTCCTGCGCAGAGTGCGCCCAAAGCTGCTGCGCCCACAACTTCCGGTCGAAGCAGCGGTGTCACGCCCACGCCTCGGGCAGGAACGGGAACGCCTAGCGTGCGAAGCACACAAGGAAGCACCGGGGCGCGACAACCGGCAACCCGCGCACGCTGATAGAAATACTGTTGATAGAATCGTGAACAGGATGAACGGAAAGCCTTCATCCTGTTCTTTTTTATTTGTTCTTGGTGATGCTGTAGTCGCCGGTCTCAAAATCAACGGTTACGACTGTGCCGTTGGCATAGGTCGTACGCTGCCGTCGGTACGTGTCGTCGAGGAATTCATGGTTTAGCATTTCAGCGAAGGCGCATTCACCTGCCAAAGCTGCCGCCTCAAGGGCTTGCGTGATTAGTTCATCCTCCGTGCCCGAAAGGTAGGGGAGTCCGGCGTTCAATAAGCAATGGAGCCGTCCGGAATCGGCCGTGGGCGTTCCCCATCCGCCGTTTTCACTCATATCCCACGGCAGCAAAATGGAGTCGTGATAAACCAGGTTAAAAAGAGGAATTGGGATACCTGTGGCATCACCGCCGCCGATGTTCGGGTAGGTTGCATAGGGCCCGTGATGGACGAGATCCAAGGCAGGGGTCAAAAAATCGACGGGCTCTTCCGAACTCACCACATAGCCGCGGGCACGGAGCAAGTCAAAGCATTGGCGCCGATAACGAGCGCATTCACTGCGCGTCATGGGATAGAGAGGTTCAGCGCTTTCTTCTGGCGGTACTATAGAGAAAACATCCAGATACGCCCCCTTCACATTGACGCCGTTGGCAGCAAATAAATCATGATTCCTGCGCACATATTCGGGAGCGAAACGGGCGCTGAGAATACTTTGCGGTCCGCCGCACCAAACACTGTGCGTGTCTCGGCTGCCGTTCCGACTCAACACGGACAGCCGTTCATCATAAGAGGCGGCATTGAGATAAAAATCACGGTATTGGTCATGGACGGCGAAGAGATAATTCATTTGTGCGCAGCTGTCTGCAAAACGTCGCAGACCTTCCCAACCTCCTTGAATTTCGCCCACAGGCAGTACATCAGGATGACCGCTGTCATAACCGTAAAAGCCCCAGCCGTCGAGGTGTACATAGGCTGCGCCCACTCCTTTGTCACTAAAGCTGTGCAGTCGTTCGATGAGTTGATCGAAGGTCTGGAGGTTGTGGTTGTTCTCAATCTTGTCTTTCTTATAGAGCGCGGCCTCTTTGACAAAGTGATAGAGGGCGCCCAGATGAATGACGGGTTTACCAATGACTTGATCCAGAGCAGGCGTGCGGCACAGCTTTTCTCGGAGCGATACAAATTCGCCCTTTTCTTGCATGAAACGGCGATATCGTTTTGCCATTTTTACATAACTTGTGTCATCGTCGAATACATAACGGATTGTTCGTTGATAGTCCAGTTTCCCAAGGCTGCTGTACCAGCGCGGCGCTGCGAGGGTGGGCCCGCCACTACGATGTTTGTAGTAGCCGCCGCCGTCAATAGGGGTCTCCAAAATAACTTGTACTCCCGCTGATTTTTGCAGGTGTCCCCACCAAGCCATGTAGAAAGAGCGGGAATTGCACAAGTCCGCGGCGCTGATGGTTTGCTCCCAATTTCCCGGCAGCAGCATACCCTGCATTCGAGGGATCACGGACAGCGTATCGGGTGATTTGTCGAGCACGATCGTCTTGGGCCAATTCACAAACTGCAGGGAAGCAGTGGGCTCTTGCGCCGTTATGTCCATGACGAGTTCACTATCCATGATGCGAAACACGCAGGATAGAGAGAAATCGGGCAGCGCCTCGAAGGCGCTGAAGGTGATTGCCATGCCAATGCTGCAGCCGGTGTTGAAGGCTTCTGCTGTGATGGTCTTCGCCTGTGAGAGCGCCGCACTCAATTCGTCAAATTCGAGATCCTGATCATCGGAGGGCTGGAATTGCCAGCGTTGTCCCCGCGTGTTTACGGTCAAGGCCAAGTTGTCACGTGCGAGGGTCACCGTGAGCGTGTCGTTTTTAATGCGCCAAAATTCGGCATGTTCTTGAAAGCTTCCTTGTGCGATTTCCGGACGATGTTTGGAATGTTGCCACAACCATTGGCGGACTTCATCGATGGCGTCATAACAGGCATTGAAGGCTTCTTCATCGTTGATCTCGCTTGCAAGGGCTTCTTCCAAGGCTGTTAGGCGCGCTTCTTTTTCTGTCTGCAGCGCATCCTCTACCGTGATGGCGGCAAGCCGCTCCACATGAAAACGGAGGGTGTCTACACGAGCGGCTAGGTTATCGGTCAGTTGGGAAAAGAGCATACAGAGGGTGAGCATAGCAGTCATAACGGAATCTCCCATCAAGGTGTGTCCCTTCCTTGGAAGAAAGGGAACGAAGTTGGAGCGGTAACAGCACAGTGTTCTTAGCGGTGCCGTCCCCTTGTGCTCCACAACACGATTTTAACGCTTCTACGACAGAATACGCTCTTATCCCGTTTCAGATCAACTAGAAGCGTTTTTGATACTGGTGGCAATAGGGCCGTTTTCCCGTTTTGTTGTAGTACTGCCGGTGGTAGTCTTCGGCTTGCCAGAAGATTGGCGCTTTCTCAACGGTGGTGACCACTTCGAAGCCTTTACCTTTCAGTTCTTCGATGAGGCGCAGCAGGATGTCCCGTTCTTGGTCTGTGTCATAAAAGGCGACGGAGCGGTATTGACTGCCAACGTCGGGACCTTGACGATCTTTTTGCGTGGGATCATGGATTTCGAAGAAATGTTTGGCGAGGGTTTCGAAGCTGGTCTTTTGCGGATCATAAAAGACGGCCACCGCTTCGGCATGACCCGTATTGCCGCTGCACACCTGTTCATAGGTGGGCTTGTCCACCTGTCCCCCTGCATATCCCACTTGGGTGGCGAGGACACCCGGTTCATTTTGAAAGAGATATTCGACGCCCCAGAAACAACCGCCTGCAAAGAGGGCGCGATGTTTGTAATCGGGCTCCGAGTCTGTCGCGCCTTCGCTAAAGGTTAAGGACAGGGAGTTGACGCAGTGCCGGGTATTTTTTGGGGTGAAGCCTTCGCCAAAGAAAACATGACCAAGGTGCCCGCCACAGCGGGCGCAGACAATTTCCGTGCGCCGTCCGTCTGCATCGGGCACTTGTTTGACGGCGCCCTTTATCTGGTCGTCGAAGCTGGGCCACCCGCATCCGGCATCAAATTTAGTGTCTGCCCGGTATAGGGGGGCGTTGCAGCGTCGGCAGTGATAGACGCCCTTTTCCCAGTGGTTCAGATATTTTCCGGTGAAGGGCCGTTCCGTCGCTTTATGCACGATGACCGCTTCTTCTTCGGGGGATAGGGCAGGGGTATTTTCATCGAAAGCGCCGTATAAGGCGGCCATAAACGCATAAGAGAGTATTAAAGTCATGACGGGGCTCCTTTTTAAGAGGATAACCGGAAAAATGAAGCGCCTATTCCTTAAAAAGGCGGTTGTGTTTTCAAAAAGAATCGTGTGTGTGTATGCCTTGTTTCGAGGTGCGGCTCGGGCGCCCCGTTTGTCTAAAATTCAAAAATTTGTTATGATACGCTTGTCGGTTCGCTGTACGAGTTTCTATCAGCGCTAAGAGGGAATCCGGTTAAATGCTGGAGCTGTCCCGCAGCGGTAAACAGGAACGAAGGGCGCATCCTACGCACTGGCCGCAGTCAGTTTGCGGCTGGGAAGCGGCGCCCCCAGATGGTCCAAGAGACCGTGCCTGTAAGCCCGAAGACCTGCCGACATCGCCTTATTGTTCCGTGCATGGCGGAATTGTTTCACCGTGCCGAACCTGTTGCGACGGACAACAGAAAGGAGTGTTTTTCAATGTCGTGTAATGCTTATTGTCCTTTGGGGTGTCGGATCCCGGGTATTCTTTTCCTTTTCTCTTTTGTTGTTTCTGTTTCGTTTTCAGTTGCTTTTGCAACACCGCCTTGGGCCGACACCCTCCTTTCTTTTAATGCCCTCGATCCCGTTCCCGGATTCAATCAGCCTGAGCATGTTTTAGGCGCCCCGGTAGGCGGAAGCGTCTACGCGGTGAACAACAGCAAGATACATTCCTTGGGGCGTCCCGGTCCTGCGCCCGGCAGCTATGTGTTGTTGAAATTCACCACGCCTGTTGAGGATCATCCCGACAACATAGACGGTTATGATTTCATCATTTACAGCAACAGCTTTTGGGCGGGCGGCAATCCCTATCGCAAATGGTGTGAGCCCGCCTTGGTCGAAATTAGTGAGGATGTGAACGGCAACGGCATTGCCGATGATCCGTGGTACCTCATTCCGGGCAGCCGCGGTCTGGATCGCAGTGTGCTTCCTTGGGGTATGGCCAATCCGAATCCGCCGCTGGCAGGCAATATTCTCAACCCGAACACAGACGGCACGGAATATGATTGGGGCTATGCCGAGCTGAACCCGACGGTTCAGGAGTATTTGGATAATTATATGCGCCCCGACGATCCTTTCACGGTGGGGCTGACGCCGGGCAGCGGCGGCGGCGATGCCTTCGATATCCGTTGGGCGGTGCCGGTCGATGAAACGGGCGATCCTGCAGGCATCAGCCGATTCCATTTCCTGCGTATTTCAGCTTTTATCAACGCTGTAGATGGCGCGCTGGGCATTGTCTCGCCCGAGATCGGCGGTGTTGCCGCTGTGGCGCGCGACTTAGACACGGACGGCGATGGTATTCTCGATGACTACGAGATCCGCGTGAGCGGGACTGACCCCTTACGTCCGGAAAGTACGGTGCTCGCCCTTGAAATACCTGAGGTCTACGGCGGCAGCCCGGCAGGGACGCTCTTAGGTACCGCTGCCGACAGTGGGGGCAATGCAATCAGCCTCTATTCTTCGGGGCTGCGCACAGGGGCACGACCCTTCAATTGTATCGTGGATATTGAGGATGCCGACGATCCCGCGCCTGAACTTACCCTTGCCGGCTTGGAAAAAAGTGGCGCATGCCGCTTGTTCAGCAGCAGCGAGCCCGATTTCGCCGCCGCACAAGTGCAGCACGCCCGATTCACGATTGCCTATACAGCGGATGAAATCGCAGGGCTTGATGAGGCAGCGCTGCAGCCCTTCCGTTATGACGGCTCCCAATTCACCCAAGCCGCTATAGAGGATATTGTGAGGGATGTGGACGCCAATCTGATCCACTTCCGCAGCCAATACGCCGGCTTGTTTCTTGTGGCGGCGCCGCCGGGCAGCGGCGACGGTTCCACCCATGGCGGAGAAATCCTGCTGAACGCCGCTTTGGAGCGGGGACAGGTGGGCGCACCCGGGACGCTCGTCCCCGTGACGAGCGGCGTCATCTTGGCTTCGGACGACACGGTGGTCCCTGATGGGACGCTCTTCACCGTGTCCACGACACTGGGCACAATCGTCAGCGCGGACATGGACGGGGGCGCGCCGGGCATCCAGATTGCCGCGATGGCGGGTGTGATCCAATTTGAGCTGCGCTGCGAGACGCAGGCGGGCACGGCATGGATCACGGCCATTTCTCAAGATAGTTTGCTCCATGGAAAATTGGCGCTGCCCATTGACCCGGGCGCTGCCACCGGACCTGTGGAAATTTATCCCTTGTACCCCAATCAAAAGGCACCGGGCCCCGCCGCCTTCATCAGCGATCAGATTACAGACGCTTTCGGCAATCCCTTGGCGGCGCATCAGACCCTTACGCTCGTCGTGGAGGGAGGGCAGCTCCTGGGCAGTGACGCCCGCCCCGACTTGCCCGGGTTCCAGTTGCTTCCGATCAACGGCAGCCTCAGCTTTTCCCTTCGCATTGATACGGCCGGCAATGACGACATCGCCCGGCTCTTCCTTGATTTATATGCAGATCCCGAAGCGACGGAGCTGATCGGAAGTGCCGTCTTCCTTTTTGATGTGGTTCCTGTACCCGTCGTGGGCGTGCTGGGCCTCCTTCTCATCATAGTGATGGTGACCGTGTTGGGCGCGAGGCGCTTCCTTGCTCCGTCGAGGCAAGTTCGATGAAAAGGGTTTTGCGCGCAGATCTTCGGTTGCGTTTCGGGTTCACGCTCATTGAACTCTTGGTGGTCATTGCGATCATAGGCATCTTGGCCGCCTTATTGTTGCCTGCCCTGTCCCGTGCCCGTGCCCATGCACGGAACACCCATTGCATCAACAACCTGCGCCAACTCTATCTGGCAAATACCATGTACGCAGCTGAGCATAACGGTCATTATATGCCGGCGGCGGCGGATCTCTATGATTTTATGCTGCCCGGCAGCGACCCCGATAATTTCGGCGGGCGCAAGCGGTGGCATGGCAGCCGGGAAACGCCTAACGCTGCCACGCCCTTTGATTCCCGCTCCGGCGCTATTGCCCAATACATCGCCGATGGGCGGGTAAAAGAATGTCCTTTGTTCAGTGAATATGTGAAGCATGGAGACGCGCCGGATGTCTTTGAAGGAGGCTCCGGCGGCTACGGCTATAACATGGCCTATGTGGGGTCGCAACTGAGCATCAAAAAGGATTTGGTTCAGGCGGTGCGTCAAGGGATGATAGATATTGCCATCGCCAACCCGTCGCAGACCCTGATGTTTGCCGACGCCGCCATGCCCCGGGACGGCTCCATTCTTGAATACAGCTTTATCGAGCCGCCCAAATCCGTGTCTTATGAACATCCCCGCGGCTACCCCGACGCGTCCTATATGTCGCCGACCTTACATTTTCGTCATTTTGGGCGCGTTAACGTGGTTTGGTGTGACGGACATATTTCCAGCGAGGCCTGGGAATGGTCGCCGGAAACCAATGTATACGGTGAGCGGAACCGCCGTTGGAGCGTGGGCTGGTTCGGTCCGCAGAACAATTTTTTCTTTGATAACGCGCCTAAAAAAGATTATACTCAACTTTTGGCCGCCCGAGATTAAGCAGTTTCACGGTGTTGAGGATTGTTTTTGCAGGCGGGTTCAAGGGGCGTTGTCGGACGCCCCGGCGGCGAAGCAGCTCGTCGCCCCTCGTTTTGGGTTGGATGTACTCCATAGTTCAGGGAGAGCTTATCACAGTGAAACGCATTTTTGGGCTGTCTGTTACCCTTATCCTCCTTTTATTTTCGTCGCAGCTTTTCGCGGCGCACAGTGCCTTGTACCCCGAAGATTGGGATCCCTTGCTCAGCGATGGACAGGGCCGTTTCCTCCATGATTTTTCCTATGCAGGCTATCATTACGGCGCGCCCGATTTGCCCGATACGGATGGACTGCCTGTTTTTGATGTGGCGGCGGATTACGGTGCCGACCCCACCGGCAACGCTGACGGGAGCGCATCGATACAGCAAGCCATTAACGATGCTCAGGCAGCGGGCGGCGGTATCGTCTTTTTCCCGGCGGGGCAGTACCGTTGCGACAGCCCCTTAATCATCAGCGCCTCCAGGATCGTGCTGCGCGGCGCAGGCTCGGATGCGTCCTTCCTCTTTTTCACGTCGACGCCCCTATCCAATGGCAAATCCCATATACTCTTCCAAGGCGCTGTGGGTACAGGGGCGGACAAGCCCTTGTCGGAAGATGCGGAAAATCGATCCTTCACCCTGAGTGTAGACGATGCTGACGGGCTGAACGTTGGCGATGACGTGGTCATTGGCTGGGAAATCACCGATGACTTTATTGAAGAACACGGAATGACCGGTACTTGGGTCGCTTTCAACGGTTCGTGGGTCCCCGTTTTTCGTCGAACGATTACAGCCATAGATCTCGCTGCTTCACCCAAACGGATCACCGTGGATGTGCCGCTTCGTTATCCTGTTCGTGTGCGCGACCGGGGGAGCGTGCGCAAAGAAACGGGTTACCTGGAAGAATGTGTGGTGGAAGATTTGGCGTTTTCCAATGCCGTGGAGGTGGAACAGGCTTGGTCGAGAAACCAGACCCGCGTTCTGGAGATGCAAGGGGTAAAGCACAGTTATCTGCGCCGTGTCGCCAGCTTTGAATCGCCTTTCTATCCTGAGCTGCAAGGCAAGCATTTGCAAAGCTGCGGCTTCAAATTTCTCTCGTCGAAGGCGGTGACCGTGGAGGCGTGTGTCCTGGAGAATGCCCAAAACCGAGGCGACGGCGGCAACGGCTATCTCTTTGAAGTTTCGCAAAGCGGTGAAATCCTCTTTCGCGATTGTATCGCACGCAATGGCCGGCACAACTTCATTCAGAATTGGGGTTTCGGCACCTCCGGCGTTGTTTGGCTCCGCTGTGAAAGTTCCGGCAGCGCCGTCGTCAACCGTATGGGCGGATTGGAGATTGCCACCCGTGCCTACAGCGAATACCACCATTCCCTGTCCATGGCGTGTCTTGTCGACTCCTGTCTTTTTCACGACGGCTGGAGCACGGGCAACCGACGGGACTGGAGCACCGGCGCCGGGCACACTGCCACCGAAACGGTGTTGTGGAATACGCGCGGAGACGGTATGGGACGGATCTTGTCCTTTAATTACGGGCAGGGCTATGTGATCGGCACAGACGCTATGGACGTGCACACCACGCAGTCTGTTGTGGCGGGTGCCTTAGCCACGGGGACGGAACCCTACGACTATACTGAATTCATTAACGGCGCCGTTTATCTGCGGCCCCAATCCTTGTATGAAAGCCAACGGAGCCGGCGCCTGCATCTACCGGAACTAGACGATGGACCTATACCGACTGCTGCCTTGGCACTGCACTATGGGGGACCGGAAACGGTGTCGGCAGGTAGGGGACAGCCGCTCACGCTGCATGTGGATGTGGAACACGCGGTGGACGCTGTACAGTATCAATGGTACCGTGTAGACAATGCGGAGTCGTGGCAGCCGCTGCCGGGCGGGGATGGTCCTACCCTGGTTTTTGATGCCCTTCGCGAAGAGGACGAAGGTGTTTATTGTTGTATCGTGACCGACGCCTTGGCTCAGGCGCAGTTTCCCTTCATCCATGTCGAGCTGAATGTTGTCGTGTCCTTGCGGCCGATTTTGTCCCTAGCCTTGATCGTGGTATTGTGTATACAGGGCTGTCTGTATGCACGACAAGCCGCGGCTAAACAATAATCGGGATCCTTGCGATCCGCATCGGGTTGGAAAGGACTTCCTTCGGGAAGGCGTGTATCATGAAGAAAATGTCTTTGCTGCCGATCCTCGGCTTGACGGTTATGGTTATTTTAGGTCTTGGGGCACATGCCGATGAGCCCGCTTCGAAGGACGACGCCTTGTCGCCCTGTCAGCCGGTGATCCCTTGCCGCGCCCTCACTTCAGGCCCGCAGGCGCACTGGTTCGGCTATTACGATAAGCATCAGTTTGATCCTTCCGATCGCTACGTCCTTTCCATGGAAGTGTCTTTCGAAGGGCGTCCGCCTGAAGCCGAAGATACCCTTGTTTTGGGCATGATCGATGTACAGGAAGACGACCGCTGGATTCCTTTTGCACAGACCACCGCGTGGTGCTGGCAGCAGGGCTGTATGCTGCAGTGGCTGCCCGGCTCGGACACGGAAGTCATTTACAACAGCCGTGAAGACGGCCGCTATATCAGCATCATCCAAAACGTTTTTACCGGAGAAAAACGGAGCTTGCCCAAGCCTGTCTATACGGTCAGCCCTGACGGTAAACAGGCGCTTGGCCTCAATTTCGCACGGGTCGGCAACACCCGCCCCGGCTACGGCTATGTGGGCATCGAGGATCCCGGCGCGGATCACTTGTATCCCGATAATGACGGTATCTATGTGCTGGATCTGGAAACGGGCGCGTCGAAAACGATCTTCACACTGGCGCAAATCGCGGAAGCTTACGGCAACGACACGACCGACGGCGGCAAGCATTGGTTCAATCATTTACTGTACAACCCCGACGGTTCGCGCTTCATCTTTTTGCATCGCTGGCATCGCGCCGATGGGAAAGGGCGTTTCACCCAAGGATTCACGGCTGCGCCCGACGGCAGCGATCTCTTTTGCTTCAACGATAACGGTATGGTATCTCATTTCATTTGGCGCGACCCCGGCCATTTGCTCGCGTGGTCACGGGAACCCGAGTCCCGCGATAAATATCATTTATACACGGATAAGCGCGACACCGTGGAGGTCATCGGCGCCGATGTACTAACGGCGGACGGACACTGCACCTACTCCCCTTGCGGCAAGTGGATGCTCACCGATACCTATCCCGATAAGCAGCACATGCAGACCTTGCTCCTGTATCGGGTGGAAGATGGGAAGCGCATCGATCTGGGCAAGTTTTATCAGGAACAACCCAAAGATATTCAGCTCCGTTGCGATTTGCATCCGCGATGGAGCCGCGGCGGCACCCAAATTTGTATCGACTCGCGGTGCATGGGACAGCGCCAGGTTTACTTGCTCGATGCGTCGGCGATACTCAAAGCTGAAGCCTCGTCTGATGCTGACTCCTAAAGCTGCCGTGCAGGCAGGGGCGCTTTATTGCGGACTCAACACATAGGTGACCTGAACGCGGGCGCGACAGTTCATCTGGATGGCGTCGCCATATTGCGCGGCAGGCTGCTGCTCCCAAGTCAGTTCGACTACCTCCACATTATCGATGGCGTAGATGGCGCTTTTGACGGCTACCGCCACGGCTTCGGCGGGCAGAAAAGCGTTTTCCGCGGCACGGGTGAGCACCACCGCTTCCACACTGTCCTTATCGGCCGGGTAGAAGGTGGGACTGGATACGGTGGCTTTTACGGAGCTTGCCAAGGCCGCCACTTTGTCACATAACGCGGCGAATTGGATGGGCCCCGTTTTGGGCGTGTTGAAGGCGGCCATGCTGAAGCGGACCATAATCGTGCCTCGGCACTGATGCTCTTCAATGGAGGTGATCACGGGCGGCGACGTACGCAATTCCGAGGGCTGCATCTCGCTGCCGCGGATCACTTGAGGCGCAGCGCCGAGGTAGGTCTCACATTGGGTCACCGACTCTTCCAGGGTCTCTGCCGTGAAATGGCGCACAAAAAAGAATTCCACTTGACCGATGGGCGCGAGGGATTCCGCCTCACCGATGTTGATGATGGTCGGCGGATTGTCGGCGCCGTAGAGGAGCGAAGGCGCGCCGCAGAAGAGCGCCAAAACTAAGGCTGCGGAAAAGACAAGGAGGTCGCTGCGTCTGTTCATCATAAGGAGGCTCCATCGCTTTTTAAGGTACAGGCAAAGAGTTCTTTGAGTTCGTCCGGGTCTGCACGTCGGCCATATTCGCAAAGCTGAAATACTTCTGCATAACGGGTTGTCTCTGCCGCGGCACCGCACCAGTCACGGAGGCAGTCCTTGTAGTGAAGGAGCGGTTCTTGCAGCTCAGGCGAGAAGAAGGCTTCGAGCCATTGCCTGCGCGCCTTAGGATCCGTGGCAGGCGGCACCTGATCCGCCACTCCGGCGAGCCAAGGAAGCCATTCATAAAATTGGGAATCCATGGCATCGAGCAAGCGCCATTTCAAATCCATGACGGGATCTGTGGGGATCGCAACGTCGGCGGCGAAAGGGCTCGGATTCGTGAAGGGATCGTAGAGGTACATGAAGATGGGATTCTTGCGCAGTGCCGGCGTATCGGAACAGAAGTGGGGTACCGTCACCATGAACGCCGCATCCTGCACCAGCTGCGCCGCATAGCGGTGGTCGGGATGATAATCGTTGCAGCGATGGGTGAAGACCAGATCCGCTTTGTGGGCGCGGATCAGGCGCACCACCTCTTTGCGCAGGGCAAGGGTTACTTCCAGTTCGCCGTCGTGGTTGTCGAGGACGAGGGAACGATAACCGCCGATCGCCGCTGCACGCTGCGCTTCTTCATAACGTCGTATCGCCAGTGCGCCGCCGCCCATCTCGTGATGCCCCACGTCGCCATTGGTCAAGGATACTGCGAGCACGTCGTGACCTGCACGGGCAAAGAGCGACATGACACCGCCGGCGAAAACCTCAGGATCGTCGGGATGCGCCCCTATACAGATGAGCTTCACAGTATTGTTTATTCCTCCACAAAGTAAATACGCACGGGGTTGCTCATCAAGCTGACCTGGTCGGGAGAATCGGCATGACGGGGATCGAGCAAGGTCTCGACGGTTCCCGGCGGCATGAGGTAGGCTTCGGCTTTCGCAAAAGCGAGCAGCGTTTCAGGGATCGTCTCTAGTCCTTGCAATATATCTTGGGTGAAGGTGTAGGTCGGCCCCGCATTGCCTTCCGCATCAGGTATGCCGCGAGCGTTCGTGCCTAAGATGCAGGCGTATTCGTCGCCCACCGATTCATTATCTTCTCGGTATGCGTGGGCGCGGACGACGACGGGTGTATTCGGGAAGTCTCGTTTCGAAGTCAGTTCAAAGTGGAGGGGCAGCTCTTTGGGAAAGGGCGCTTTCACGATGATAGTCGCAAGCGACAGATTGCCGCGCATAGTCTCCACGTATTCCGCCGTGCAGGACGACGAATCGGCGTTGGGCGAGAGGGTAGCGCGCAAAAAGACGCCGCTGTCCACGTCGCCCAAATCAACTGGTGGTTCTGCCGGTACAGGGGCGGCGACTTCCGGCGGCACGGCCGGCGCGGCAGCGGCGGCGGCGGCGGGCGCATCGGCTTTATCCCCTTGCGGAGACGGAGCCTCAGCGGCCTCGGGCGCTGCGGCGGCGGGCGCTGCAGCATCCTGCACGGGTGCCGGTTGTGAACAGGCGCAAAGCAGCGCAAGACAAAGGACGGGCAGGGTCAATTTCCAGCTCATAATGTATCTCCAGAAATAAAGATCGCTAATTCCAAAGGGTATGGTTGATTTTATCACGCTATTACAAAGAAACCAAAACATAGGGGGACACCGCGTGAGAAAGGGGATTTGCCGCCCGCTGAAGATGGACACGATGGACGGGATGGACACGATGGACACGATGGACGGGATGGACGGGATGGACGGGATGGACGGGATGGACACGATGGACACGATGGATAGAATGGACGGGATGGACGGGATGGACCGGATGGACGCGATGGACAGAATGGACAAAATGGACGAGGTGGACGGGGTGGACCGGATGGACAGAATGGACACGATGGACGGGATGGACAGAATGGACAAAATGGACGAGGTGGACGGGGTGGACCGGATGGACAGAATGGACACGATGGACCGGATGGACGGGATGGACAGAATGGACACGATGGACCGGATGGACGGGATGGACGGGATGTATTGTTTAGTTTGTGTAAATAGTATAGACTGAATGGCTCATGTAATAACGTGGAGTTTGCCTAATGGAATCGAATAAAACAGGACGGCCGGAGAAGGATCAAGACTACAGCGTGATCCCAAAACATGGCGGCTTCCGAAAATTAAAAAGCTTTCAGGTTGCGCAGCTTGTTTACGATGTGACGGTGCGCTTTTGTGACAGATACATCGATAAGCGCAGCCGCACCCATGATCAGATGGTGCAGGCTGCGCGTTCGGGTGTTCAAAATATTGCGGAAGGGAGCGTGGCGAGCGGTACTTCCAAGAAAACGGAACTTAAGTTAACGAATGTTGCCAAAGCGAGCCTCGCGGAATTACGTTTGGACTATGAAGATTTTTTGCGTCAACAGGGATTGAAGTTTTGGTCGAAGGATGATCCGCGATGCGCGTCATTGGTTGTGTGTCGTTGTCGCAATGCTGACGATGTGGCTCTTTGGATTAAACAAACTTGTGCGCGCTATGATCAGGAAGAAAAGCAGGGCGAGACACATTTATCTTTACCACCGAAGCGATCTCTTTACGCCGAATATTCGGCCAATGCCGCAGTGGTTTTGATCGGCGTAGCGACAGCGTTGTTAAAACGCCAGTTGGATTCCCTCGCCGACGCCTTCGGCTCCGAAGGCGGTTTCACGGAGCGCCTGTATCGCAGCCGTACGCAGCGCAAGGAGCGTTCATAAAAGGAAACACCTTAGACCGCTGCGTCGACAATATCTTCGTTTTTTGTCCATCCCGTCCATCCTGTCCATCGTGTCCATCGTGTCCATCCCGTCCATCCCGTCCATCCCGTCCATCCCGTCCATCCCGTCCATCCCGTCCATCCCGTCCATCCCGTCCATCCCGTCCATCCTGTCCATCCTGTCCATCCTTTGAAATGTGTGTTAGCGCTCTTTTGTCGGCTTGGTGTATTGTAGGGGGAAGGGGATAATGAATTGAATCCTTTGTAAAAAAAGAATACACTTTGGGAGAATTCAACGAAGAAGGAAAGACTGTGGACCAAGCTAAACCATCCAACAACCGGGTAACGCCTCAAGAAGGAACGGGTGAACTGTCCCGCTTCGCCATGATTTTTGCGAGCGGTACCTTGGTCAGCCGTGTGCTCGGACTTGCGCGGGATGTGGTCTTTGCCCATACGATACCGGGCCGTCCGCTGGGCGCCTTCCTCTTCGCTTTTAGTCTGCCCAATATGCTGCGTGACATGCTCGGTGAAGGGGCTGTGAACGCCGCGCTTGTGCCTGTGTTCAGCGTTGAACAGGAAAAATCTGATGCGGCGGGATATCGCGAAGCCGTTTCAGCCGTCATGTCCATGATGCTGCTCCTCTTCGTTGTCATTACGGTTATTGGTATTGTACTCATGCCGCTGGTACCGGGGGCGCTCGCCTCGCTGGAAGCATTCACGGGCAAAACAATGCCCCAATCGGAAACAGAGCTGCACGATACGGTGCGCTTGATGCAATGGACTTTTCCCTATCTCTTTTTCATCGGCGTTGCCGTCTTTGCCATGGCGCCCCTTTTTGTAGCAAAGCGCTATGGCACGCCCTCGTGGGCGCCCGTGGTGCTCAATCTCGCCTTCATCTTTTGCGCGTATTTCTTGCGTCATCGTTTTGAAAATCCCGCTTGGGCATTGGTCATTGGCGTATGGGTGGGCGGCCTCGCACAAATGGCGGTACTCTGGATCGATATGTTCTTTCATGTGGGCGTCGTGCTGCCCTCGTTTCGATTGCGCCATGCCGCTGTGCTGCGTACCTTCTGGCTGCTCTTGCCGGTGATCATCGGTCAGGCTGCCGGTGAGGTCAATAAATTGGTGGATCGTTTTTTTGCCATGTCTCTCGGCGAGGATAAGGTCTTGGCGCTGTACATTTCGAATCGGCTCGTTCAGCTGCCCTTATCCATATTCGGTATTGCTGTGGCGGTGTCGATCCTGCCCGCTTTGTCGCGCGCCCATGGGCAAGGTGATGAGCCCAAGCAACAGTACTTACTCCGATACGGCCTGCGTCAATCCTTGTTCTTATGTCTGCCGGCGGCGGCGGTGCTGCTCGTGTTGCGCCGGCCCATCATCCAGCTCTTGTTCCAACGCGGTGAATTTGGCGCTGACGCCACAGCTTTGGCTGCCGGGGCGCTGCTCTATGCTGCGCCGGGTCTGGTTGCCTTTACTTGGGTGAAAGTGATGGTGCAGGGCTTTTATGCACGGCACGACACGCGGACGCCTGTCATTGTCGCCACGACTGCCATGCTTTTGAATATTGTTATGAATATGGCGCTCGTTCGCCCCATGGGCTATCAGGGACTCGCCTTATCGACCAGCATTTCCTTTACCCTAAATTTTTTGGCGCTCTTCTTTCTCTATGGCCGCGGCGAGCGCCGCCTGTGGACAGCTTCCTTGCTGCGCGCTGTTGCGTCCATGGCGTTCGGTACTGCAGCCTTGGCGCTTGTCGCCTATCTGACGCTGAGCGTGCTCACACAGTATTGGCAGGACCCTTCTTGGACGCTGCATTTGGTCATCGTGGGCTGTGCCGCCCTCGCCGGTGCGCTGAGTTATGCCGCTGTCTGCGCCGTGCTGCGCGTTCCGGAGCTGGGTCAGCTGCTCCGCCGTTTCCGCAGAGCATGAGCTCTTTCCCGCGGGGAGCTGGCGTTCCTTCGGCGTGTAAAGCATTACGCTCAGAGCGCTCAAGCTTACGCTTCTGATGGTGACCCAGTATCGGTTCCGCTGTGAATCGGTCCTGTTTTTGGCTGTACGGGACGCCATCGTTGCGGCTTGGTTATTTGCCTAATTGTTGGATCTGCGCGAGATAAGGATAGCCGCCGTTTTCTTTACCGTCGGTGTCACGAATCCATTTTTCTGTAAAGTCCCATTTCACATAGGTCGTTGGGTCATAAGGGGCGGTCATCTGTGCGGTGCTCCGTCCTTCGCCGCCGGCGCTGGTTGCTTGGTGCGAACCTTCTGTATCCCAATAGCAATGGGGCGCGGTGCCATCCACATTAATTGCGATGAGCCCGCCCACCTTCTCGTTGCCGGTAACGGTGCCTGCCCCGTAGCAGCAGCTGAGGGTGCCTTGTTCTCCATTGACAGCAATGAGCCCGCCCACGTAACCATCACCGCTCACGGCGCCGGTGGCATAGGCGTTTGTCAAGGTACCGAAGTTTGCCGCGATGAGTCCGGCCACGCCGGACTCGCCGCAGATGGTACCCGTGGCATAGACCTGTGAAAGGCTTCCGTGGTTTGCCGCGACAAGCCCTGCCACGCCAACGCTTCCGGTGACTGCGCCGGCGGCAGCGCAGCAGATGACTTCGCCTTTGTTCTCGGCGATAAGTCCGCCCAGGATTTTTTCTGCCGTGACCGTGCAGGCGCTACGGGCATGGGTAACCTTTCCCCTGTTTTCTGCGATGAGTCCGCCCACACATTTCTCGCCCTTCACCATACCTGCGGCATTAACCTTGGTAACGGTACCCTTATTTAGCGCAACAAGTCCGGCGCCATGATAGGTTGCAGTGACCGCGGCGGCAGCCGTGCAATCCTCTATGACGCCTGCTTCGAGCCATCCCACGAGTCCGCCAACATAGCGGCGGCCTGTGACTGAAAGCTGCGTGTCGTCGGCGCCGCGTACGTGGCAATTTGTGATGCTCCCTTCATGCCAGCCGACGAGCCCGCCCACATAATAAGTGTAGCCGCCGCCCAAGACGGAAGCGCTCACGGTGGAAGCGCTGATGGCGCCCGATTCATTGCGGCCGACAAGTCCGCCCACGGCAACGGAATCGCTGCCCGTTGTGAGGGTACTCGCGGCGTGGCAATCAGAGACGGCGCCGCAGTTCCTGCCAACAAGCCCGCCGATCTGCTCCCTGCCTGTGACGGAGCCTGCCGTGTAACAGCCGCTTATTTGTCCTTGTTGGTTTCTGCCTGCGAGTCCGCCCGCCTCATAGTTTCCCGAAATCGCGGCGCTGACCCGACAGTCCGTGATGCAACCTCTGTTGACGCCGACAAGTCCGCCCACATACCAATTCCCCTGAATCGTGCCGTCGTTGAGCCCAATATTTTTTAGGCTCGCAGCAGAATCGGTACAGCCAAAAAGTCCCACATCATCTTGGTCAGGGCGCTGGATAGTCAGCCCGGTTATGACATGCCCCTGTCCGTCGAAACTGCCGGTGAAAGGGGCGTGAAAATCGCCAATGGGCGCGAAGCCTTTCCCGTCGTCCCATTGGGAGGTGATGCTTGCGTCAATGTCGCCGGTGAGGATATAGGCGTCGTGCAAACTTCGTGCGGGATCCTTGCCAATTGTTTGCAGTTCTTCCAGGCTCGCAATGGCAATAGCTGCATGGACGTATTGGGATAAGCAACCCACGAAAATCAGGGTCAACGCTATTATTAGGGTGAAAGCGATTCCTCGCAGATTCAACGTTCATCGTCCTCTTTGGTGTGGGCAACGTCCCGGGCTGTAGGGTGTCTCTATACGGTGCGCTTTTCAGATGCTTAAAATAGTCATTTAAAAGCCGATAAGATCATAACCGAATGCTGCTGTCATGTCAATTGACGGGAGTGCCTTTCCCTATAAAAATAGGGCTGCCTTTTTTCTTTTGTGTAGGTCTGTACTGTTTTTGTACAATCAAGGTGCCGCCCTTTCGGTAGTGTGCAATCTCTAGGCCGCAGGGTTCTTGGATTGCCCGTGCACTGGGGCAGGCATTCATGTTTGTGCAAGGTAAATAAGGGCGCGAAAGAGACCGCCCTCGTGTACGTATAACCAGGATGCTAAGATCCGTCTTCAGGCTTGTAGACTGCTGAAGATCCAACCGGGAGGATGTACCCATGACAGGTTATTTGGGCGTAGAGGCGCAGTATTTGCTTGGCGCGACCGTTGCTTTTTCCGGCGTGTTCGCTTTAGGTGTCATTTTTTCGATTTTGGGCAGCATAAAGCTGCAGCTGGCCGAGACCCTGCAGATTGATGATGCCAAGGTGGGCACCCTGATTTCCTCAATGATGTTCAGCTGCCTTATTGCTGTGCTGATCATTGGACCCCTTACCGATAAAGTCGGTTATAAAGCGGTGGCACTGACAGGTTTTGTTCTGGGCGCCTTTTGTGTATGGCTGCTGGCAAGCGCCCGTTCTTATAAGGTTGCTTTGTTGGCGAGTCTCCTTTTGGGTATCGCTGCCATGTGTGTGAACACGGTGGGCAATACCTTGGGACCAACGATTCTTTTTGGCGGCGCCGACGCCGCCCGCGCCAGCAATCTGCTCAACGTCTTCTTTGGCGTAGGCGCTTTTATTACCCCTTTGATCCTTGCCTATCTGCTCGGCTTTTTGGGCTATAAAAAGACGGTGGGACTCATCGGCGTGGTGCTGATTATTCCTGTACTCTATTCTTTTCGCGCCAGCTTCCCACAGCCTGATTCCGGCTTCGAATTTAAACAGGTCTTGTCGCTGCTCACCAGTCTGCCGGTACTGGTCAGCGGATTCACCCTCTTTTTCTATGTCGCCTTAGAGTCGACTATGGCGGGATTTGTAACAACCTATATGAAATCCCACCAGCTTTCGGATAAAGCGTCCAACACGGTGTTGAGCACCTTCTGGATCAGCCTCATGGCTGCGCGGCTTTTGACGGCGATTTTCCTGTCCGGTAAGATTGATCCTGCCATGCTTATCCCCATGTTGGGCGTGTTGGCAGTCATCGGTATTGGTATGATGGTTGCCGCGCCTTCTGCGAAGATAGGTGTGTTGGGCACGATCATCAGCGGTTTCGCTTTTGGTCCCATTTTCCCAACCTTGGTAGGCGTTGCTTTTGGTAAGACGGACGCGATTAATGCCGGTACGGCAGGCACCGTATTCGGACTGGTTTTCGCCATCGGTCTGCTGGGCGGCACCATTGTTCCCGCACAGATCGGCAAATACACAGCGAAAAAATCTATTCGTGAGGGTCTGAAAATTGCGCTGGGTGTGGCGGTTTGTTTGGTCGTCGTCAGTCTGGTGTTGTGGCTTGCTATCCCTGCCGTTCATGCTGAAAACGGCAGTGAAGCGGCGCCGGCTGCTGCTCCGGAAGCGGTGGTGCAGGATGTGGTTATTGAACCGCCCGCTGTGGTTGTAGAAGAAGCGGCTGCCGTGGAAGAAGCTGCTGTAGAAGAAGCTGCCGCTGTGGAAGAGGCTGCCGTGGAAGAAGCTGTCGAAGCGGATGAAGCCGCTGCTGCCGAAGCTCCTGCTGCCGAAGCCGCTGCTGCAGAAGCCGCTGCTGCCGAAGAGGCTGCAAAGAAAGCAGCGGAAAAGGCGGCTGCCCGTGCCGCGGCATCGATAGGCGCTTTTGCGGGTGAGGCGGCCGAAGCAGCGGGTGTCGTTGTGGAAGAAGCGCTTGAAGACGCAGACGAAGCGGTGTCGGAAGTCGTTGATGCGCCTGCAGAAGCCGTAGGCGATGCCGTTGACGCAGTCGAAGAAGCTGTGGACGACGCCGTCGAAACGGCTGAGGATGCTGTAGACGACGCCGTTGAAGCGGTTGAAGATGCTGTATCCTAAGGGATTTAAGCGCCTGTCGCCGCTGTGGACGACATGCCATCAACACTTTGATCGCGTGCAAATAACTTAATGATGAATCCAATCCGGCGCTGCCGTGCCCTGTAGGGATAAAGAGCCGCGCCGGATTTTTTTTCTTTGGCGTTAGCATGACCAAGAGGAGATAAGCTTTCCCTTATGGAACGGAAAAATCCTTTACAAGCAGGTATTGTAATCCTTGGCTGTGATAAGAACACGGCCGATGCAGAACATTTTGCAGGGCGTCTGAAGTCGGCTTGTGGGGATCGTATACAGGTGGTGCAAGCGGCTGCGCCGGAGGAAAGTGCTGTCGACTTGGATGTGATCGTCATTTTTAGCTGCGCGTTTATTCTTGATGCGAAAACGGAATCGGTGGAGATGATTCTGTCGTGGATAGATGCACGAAAGACGGCTTCCACTGATCCGCAGATTTTTGTGGTGGGCTGTCTTTCGCAGCGCTACAAAAAGGAACTGGAAGCGGAGTTGCCTGAAGTGACGGGCTTCTACGGGATTGATGAGTTAGACGGGCTGCTTCTGCGCCTGCGTCGCTTGTGTGACGCGGAAGGGCAGGATAGGGACAAATCCGTGAAGCGCAAGCGCCTGTCCCAAGTGCCCTATGCCTTTTTAAAGATTGCTGACGGCTGCGACCGTGCCTGCAGCTATTGCGTCATTCCAGAGATTAAAGGCCGGTTCTATTCTGTGCCGCGGGAAGCTTTATTGGGGGATGCCCGTGCCCTTATAGACTCGGGGGTTCGCGAAATTAATGTGGTGGCACAAGATACCACGGCTTATGGGCATGACCTGTACAGAGACTATGGTTTCGCCCAATTGCTTCGGGATCTCTGCGCCTTGCCCGGCGACTTTTGGCTGCGCTGTCTCTACTGTTATCCCGACGCCATCACGCCTGAGTTAATAGAAGTGATTGCCGACGAAAAGAAAATCGTGCCTTATCTGGACGTTCCGCTTCAGCATAGTGCGCCCTCTGTGCTGCGTGCCATGGGCAGGTCTTGGAACGGGGTCGATATTCGCGCTTTGCTCCGTCAACTGCGCAGCACCATTCCCGGGCTTGTATTGCGTACGACCATGTTGGTCGGTTTCCCGGGCGAAAGAGAAGCGGATCATCAGCACATGCTGCAATTCATGGAAGAGCAGCGTTTTGAATGGTTGGGCGCTTTTCCGTTCAGCGCTGAGGAGGGCAGTCCCGCTGCCGCCATGAGCGCTCAGCTTCCTGCGGAGGTTATTCAAGAGCGGTGGGAGGCGGTGATGGGATTGCAGGCTTTAATAACAGGCGAGTTTATGGCAGGACGTGCAGGCGGTGAAGAGCTCGTGCTCATTGACGGTCCCGACGAAGATACCCCCTTATGGCGGTGTCGCAGCGCCTTTGAGGCGCCGGAGGTAGACGGGACCCTCTATCTTGCGCCGGCGCCGGGCCTGGCTCCCGGTCAATGGCACAGAGTCCGTGTTGTGCAAGCGGAAGTCTATGATCTTTACTGCCGCTTAAAAGAGGATGATGACTGAGCCGATCGGTCTTGGAAAAAGGCAATAAGCCAAGGATCTGCTTCCCCTTTTCCTGAAGTGATATGGTATCATAGGCTTATGAAGAAACGACTGACCAAAGCCTCCCCAATTGCATCTATTTGTTGTGATTTTCGCGCCCAAAGCCTCGTCTTATGGGTGCTTGTCCTCTTGTTTTCTTTACATGGTATTGCTGTGTGTGATTCCAATGGCGGCATGCCTCGGGTGACGGTGCACTGTGAGACGGTTCCCGTGCTTTCCGAGCTGTTGCAGGAGCATGCTTCCGCGTTGTGGCAGCAAAAAACGGGACCCGAATCGGAGAGCCAATTACGAGGCCCTGCAAAGCGCCATGAGGAACGGCTGAAGAAGGTACTCCACGGGGAAGGTTATTACGGCGCCGTCGTGACCCACCGTATTGTGTGGTCTGATACATCGCCAGAAGTTATTTTTGACGTGGAGCCGGGCGCCGTCTATCGTCTGAAAGCCATAGAAATACATGTGTGGCGTGAGGCAGGGGACGCCGATGAAGCAGAGGTGCCTATTGCATTGGATTCGGGGCTGCAGCCGGACGCGCCGGCACGGGCGCAGATGCTGTTGGATGCCGAACAAAGTCTGGTTCGACAGTTATTGCGCGGAGGCTATCCCTACGCCTATGCCTTGGACAAAGAGGCGCAGGTGAATCATGATGAGGAAGGTATGTACATTGCCTACCATTTAGCGTCGGGCGAACGCCTTCGTTTTGGCGCGGCGAGGCTCCATGGTCTTGAGAAGGTGCGCGAAGAAGTGGTGCTGAGCACGGTGGCGTGGAAGGCGGGCGATTGGTACGATGTGGCGTTGGTGGAAAAGACCCGCGACCGGCTGCAGACGAGCGGACTGTATACGCTCGTTCGTACGACACCGGCACCGGCGGATACCATTGAAGACGGGCAGATCCCCATCGACTTGGAGTTGACGGAACGCCGCCATCGCACGATTAGTTTGGGATTGCAGTATCGTACCGATGAGGGCGCCGGTGTGGCAGGGGACTGGGAGCACCGTAATTTTGCAGGCCGGGGACGGACCCTTCGTTTGCGCAGTCAGGCGACGGAGCTGGAACAGCATTTCGGCTTTAACTATGACTTCCCCGAGTTTTTGGATCCGAAGAACACCTTGAGCATTCAGGGGAAGACGGCACAGACAGACACGGACTTTTATCGGAGCCGCAGGATCGATGTGGGCGCATGGCTGGAACGTAACTTTTCGCCGGAAATAACGCTCGGCTTCGGGCCGGCACTCCGTGCGGGCAGGGTGAAAGACCGTATACGCACGCAGAACTATTATCTGTTCTCGCTGCCCATTCAATTGAGTATGGATTACCGCGACGACCGAATGGATCCGAATCATGGCTACCGATTCACGGAGCGGCTGACGCCTTTCATCGATGTACACGATACGGGTGTTTGGTTCCTGAAGAATGAAATGAATCTATCCGCCTTCACGCCCTTGGGCGCAGGCTCGGGCTATACGCTGGCGACACGACTGCACTTGGGCGTCACCGCAGGAGCCGCTTTAGGACGGATCCCCGCTGATGAACGCTTTTACGCAGGCGGCGGCGGCAGTATCCGCGGCTACGGCTATCAGGACGTGGGGCCTATCGATAAGAAGGGACGCCCCACAGGCGGACGTTCGGTCATGGATTGGTCCATCGAATTGCGCAAACGGCTCAATGAGAGTTTTGGCTTGGTTGCCTTTGTAGATGGCGGTGCTGCCCACGATACGCCTTATTTTGATTTCAATGAGACCGTACAATGGGGTGCCGGTGTGGGGATTCGTTACTTCACGCCTATCGGTCCAATGCGTTTTGATGTGGCTATTCCGCTGAATCGACGCAGAGATATTGACAATACCGCCCAGTTTTATATCAGTATCGGGCAGGCATTTTAATGATGAGTACTCTTATTGCAACACGCCGTTGGCTGCGTCGAATCAGTCTTTTTCTTTTGGCTTTGGTGATCGTGCTGTGTCTGCTTGTTGCGGGGTTGCAGACAGGCCCCGGTAAAAGGCTGCTCCTTTCCGGCGCACGGTGGTTCGTTAATCACTATACCGATTACGAGCTGGAAATCGAGGGGTTGTCGGGCATTCTACCCACGCACGTGCAGTTGACCGCCCTCCGCCTTTGTGATGAACGGGGGCCTTTTGTGGATGTGGCAGGGGTGACCGTGGGCTTGTCGTTGGCTCCCTTGCTGCGCGGCCGCCTTTGTCTGAACGCTGTGGAGCTGGATCAAATCACGGTGTGGAACAAACCGATTCCGAAAGAGAAGAAGCAGCCTCTTCCCACGCTTCCCGATATCCCCGATTGGATTGAAGTGCAGACTTTGAAGATTGGACGGCTGACCATGGGAGAAGCGGTCATCGGCAAAGAAGTGCACTTTCATATTGCGGGAAAGGTGAGTCCCGTACGGGGTAGGTATTTTCCTGAAGTGGAATTCCAATTGGAGGGCTTGGACGAGGCGGAGACTGTTAACGCTGTGTTCGCCTGTCATTATGCGGAGGGCTTACCGCAAATTCATCTGGAAGGACGAGATGATAAGCTATTGCCCGAATTCTTAGCGTTGCCGTCACCCGTCATAGCGGAAGTGGAAGGAGTGGGCGGACGCGACGATTGGAAGGGCATGCTTCGCCTGACGGCGGGCGGAGAGGTCGTGGCGGAAGGTAATGCGGCGCTCATGGAAGAGACGGACGCCACGCTTAGTGCGGCGCTGCAGCTTGCCGTATCGCAATTGCCTGTGCTGCGCGATCATAGCGCGTGGGTGGGCGATACACTGGATGCCCACGTTGCGTTGTACTTCGATGAAAAGGGCGCGCTGACGATACAGCGTTGCGAACTTAACGCCGTCTTGATAGAAGCCGCTGTGGAGGGGAATCTTGATCCTGACGAAAAGACGCTTGCACTCACGCTTCACGCTGCCCATAAAAATATTGCCCTTCTGCTCGGTATGGATTCCAACGAGGAAGAACAAGCGGCTCTTTTGACAGTAACCGCTGCGGGTCCCTATATGGCACTGGACATTAAGGGCGCCGTGTCTGTGGCGGATACACAAGTCTTGGAAGCAGCGCTGGAAGCTAATGTGGATGAGAAGATCCGTTTGGCAGGCACCGTATCGGCATGGCCGGGCAGGTTAGCGCCGCTGCAGGCATGGTGTGATGAAGATGACCTGTTGCGCTTAAGCTTTGGCAGCGTGCTTGATACTGACGGCGCTACGGTAGTTTTGGAAGAAAGCAGCTTTTCCTTTGCAGGGCTGCAGGGAATGGCGGGCGCTCGCTATGCCTGGGATCAGCCTGACCTTAACGTGAACGCCCGTTGGGAGCTGCCTGCGCTCCAAGAATTTATAGCCCTTGGCGGGGATAATCCTTTGCAGGGCGCTCTGTCGGGCGAGCTGCAGGCTGAAGGCGGGCAAGATGGCTTAACATTGGAGCTGAAGATCAATGCCTCTGATTTGCTGGCGGGGCCCCTTACAGCGGAGAGCGTAGAAGCCGCGGTGCAGGCGAATTGTGAATCGTGGCAGCAGCTGCCGCCGCCGCAGATGGAAATGACCTTGACGGCACAAGGCAAAGCTTTGACTGTGAAAGAGGAAAGCCTTGACGACTGGAGCCTTAACATCGGGGGTGAACTGGATGAGGGGCAGCTGCACTTCAGCGAATTGACCCTATCCGACGGCAACATGCGGCTGGAAGGAGACGGTCTTATTGCTTTGTCCGATAAAGAGGTGACGCTGGCGCTGATCCTTGATGCCGCCGCGCTGCGCGCTTTGCCGATGGCACCTGCCGAACTCCCCGAGGGCAGTTTGAAGGGAGACCTGAAGATTACTGGCAGTTACGACCCCTTGCAACTTAATTTCCAGATGGCTTATCACACCAGTCCTTTGGAAGGGACGCCTGCCTCCTTGGCTTTTCTGGAAAAGGGCGCGCTGCAGCTGGATGCTGCCGGTATCTATGACGGCGAGGAATTGCAAGTTTCCGAAATCCATTTTTCAGCGCCTGCGGCTTCGGCAGAAGGCACATTCTCCTATACTTTGGCGACAGAGGAAGTGACTGCGGCGCTAAAGGGGGAGGTCTCGAGTTTGCAAGAGATCAGCAAGGGCATGGCACAATCTATGTCAGGGCGTTTGGCGGTGGAAGGCTCCGTGCAGGGCACGATAAAGGATTTGTCGGCTAATGTGGATCTGCGCGGCGCAGGTATAGCCGTTGCTGATAGCCCGATCTTTGATTTGCACGCTTCTCTGGTTGCATCTGATCTGACGGGATCGAATCCCGAAATTACGATTCAGAGTAATCTGAATCATGGCTCCGAAGGCGTTGAACTGGCGTCTGTACTTACCCGCGACAATCAGCGCTTCCTTCTTGCGCCGCTCACCGTGGAATCGGGTCAGAATATTCTGTCCGGTCAGGTTGCGTATGATGTGGACGCGCAGGATCTGGAAGCAGCGTTGAAGATCGACTTTCCCGATCTCGCCGCCTTGGGGCGTCTCGCAGGACTAGCCTGTGCGGGGCGTATGACAGGCAGTGTGCACGCGGCGCAGCACGCCCTTCAAGCAGAGCTGCAAGCATCGGCATTGGAGTTTGGTGAGGTGCAATGGGCATCACTGCGCTTTAACGCAGCCCTCAAAGATAGCGGAAAAGGCTATGCAGGCACGGGAAATCTGCAAGGCACGGCGTTGACTGCGGGCATGATGGAAGCGTCAACGGTGACTGTTGATGCTGATGGTGACATGGACGAGCTTGCCCTGACCTTGGCTGCAGAAGGTCTGTTAAAACAAGATTCAGCTGAAGAGCAGCCTTTTTCGGTACGCATGAAGCACCGCTTGTTTCCGCGCGATCAACGGCTTATTTTGGAAGAGACGGGAGGACGAGTCGGTACCGTTGATTTTGGACTTGAGGAGCCTGCCCGTGTGACGGCGCTCAGCTCGGGATTGCGTATTGAGCCCTTACAGCTTCGGGTGGGCAGCGGCACCGTGCACCTTCAGGGGGAATGGGCGGGCGAAACCCTGTCGGGAGAATTGCGTGCCCTTGAGATTCCTCTTGACGCGGCTGTTCCTTTTGGCGCGCCGGCGCTGAGCGGAGCGGCAGAGGCGACGATATCACTGAGCGGTACGCTGAAAGCGCCCACTGTGACGGCGCAGTTCCGGGCGCAAGCAGATGCCTTGTCTGAAGAAGTGGTGTTGGATAAAAATCCACTGAACCTATCCGGTGAATTTTCCTTGGGCGCCGCCGGTGCCGCCTTGTCGATGAAGGCGGTGTTAGACGCTGTGGCGGAACTGAACTGTCAGGCGTCGGTGCAGGCACAGGTACACTTGCAGCCGTGGCTCTTGGAGATTCCAAGCGATACAGGACTGAGCGGCACGATAGATTTTGATGTACAGCTGGAAGAGCTCTGCGCCGTCTTGGGGCTGGATGATCACGATGTGACCGGTTCGGCAACAGGAGCCTTTACGTTGGGCGGCGGCGTGATGCGGCCTGAAGTGCGCGGTGAGGCAGCGCTCCATGAAGTGGATTATGAGTTTGTGCAGACCGGCACGCGGATGGATCATGTGGCGATGCATCTCGTGGCGGAGCGGGACGCGCTGCGTCTGGTGTCGTGTACAGCGGACATGGGCGGCGAGGAGAGCATGAGCGCTACAGGAGAAATACGGCTGATCCCTGAGGAAGATTTTCCCATGGAGGCACAGGTTCATTTTCGGGAGGCACGCTTCGCCGAGCTCGATTATATGAACGGGCGGGTGAGCGGCGACTTGCAGTTGAAAGGTTCGTTGAAGGATGCGCTGCTCAAGGGCGCGATCAAGGTGACCCCTATGGAGGTGTCCATGCCGGATGAACTGCCGGGTAAAGAGGCGCCTGAATTGGAGGTAACGGAACTGCGCGACGGGCAGGCGCTTCAGCGTGATACGAAGAGCAGCCCCGGCTTCGCAAAACGGATCCGCTTGGATGTGGATTGTGAGATTCCGGGCAAGTTTTATGCGCGGGCACCCATTCTTGATTCCGAGTGGGGCGGGAAACTGCATGTAGGCGGTACCCTTGCGGATATACGTATTGATGGGCGTGTGGCGGTGCTTCGCGGTCACCTCGACTTTTTGAATCGGCGCTTTCAATTGCAAGACAGCGCATTACTCTTTTTAGATGGCGCTCCCGATAAACCTTTTTTAGATATGCGCGCACAAGTGGACACGCCCTCCTTAAAAGCCAGGCTTGGTTTGAAAGGGGAATTGTCGAATGTGAAACTGGAATTGTCATCCGATCCGGTAGTGCCGCAAGACGAAATTTTGGCACAGATTCTTTTCGGACGCAATCTCTCACGGCTGTCGCCCGTGCAGGCGATTCAGCTTGCCCGTGTCGCCGCTATGTTCAATCAAGGTTTAGGCGGCGTGCCTTTTTTCTCCGGCAATGTTAAACTGCCCGGGATTGACCGCTTTGATTTGCGCACGGGCGAACGTGCCGATGAAACCTCCGTCGGTATGGGGAAATATTTTACGGATTCTGTTTATGTGGAAGTAGAACAAGGCACGACCACGGACAGCGGCAAGGTATCGGTGGAGGTGGAGGTGACGCCGCAAATTTCAGTGAAGGGCGATGCGAACGCACAAGAACGTAGTGGCGTCGGTGTGTTCTGGAAGAAAGATTACTAGGCATCTCCGGCGAGAGCATTGTGCTGCGACGGCATGCAGGCGTGTTGAAGCTGCGAGGAAAGCGTCGTGCCGAGATTATGAAATTGTTATTCGTTTGTACACATTTTTCTAAAGAAGTTGCGCCGCCCGTCCATGGCGAGTTTCTTGCTATACGGTACGCCTAGGATTTAAAATGGTGTCATGCCCTTGAGGCTACCGCGATTACCGCACTTCTATACGGTTTTATTCCACCTGTTTAGCTTTAATTTGGAGTAAAAAGGTGGGTTGAGAATGCCGATAAAAGAGCGCTGATGAAGTGGCTGTCGCTGACCTTTTAGAGGGCGATAAAATTTTTGTTGACATTCACGCGTAAAAATGTAATAATTTATTACAATCTGTCAAGAATTATCTTTTAGAAAGTGGATGATATAAAATGCGTCAGCATCCGGGTAGGACTCTTTTGATGAGGAATATCAATGGGGTGTGCGTAGATCATGAATTATAAACATAGCTGTAAACATATATTTGCGGATGTACTTGTTTCACTTCAACCGCCGAAATTTCCAGATGGATAGGAGTGACGATATGATTTCTAGTCGTGTCTCACCGACAAAAGGGAAACATACCCTACTCATTGTGTGCTCAATGTTGTTGTGTGTAGGGGTATTCTTTGGTGTCTCACCGTTTACTGCTTCCTTAGGGGAAGCAGCTGCTGCGGAGCGGGATGATGCAGCGCCTCCTTTAATTAAAGGAATCGATACCGGTGAGGGCGTGCATAGCTTTGAATATGACCGTGCTAGGCTGGAATCAGGCAGTTTAGTGCCCGGTTCAAGTACTGTCTTATTTTCGTTGTTCCCCGACGTAGAATTGTTGGGTCGCGTCGAAAACCACAAGACGCCTGTGACCGGTGTACGTACATGGTCAGGGTCTCTTTACGACGTGGAACACGGTTCTTTCTTCCTCAGTCTCGACAATGACGGAAGCTTGTTGGGTCGAATCGAAGTGTTGGACACGAAGCGGGCATACAGTTTAACGGAAGATGCTGCGACGGGCCGCGCCTATCTTGTGGAAGAAGCTTTGAGCCTCTATAACGACGGCTATAAGTGCGAAGCCATCGCCGGCCCGCACCCGGGCGGCGTACCGAATGTGTCGGATCATGACACCGGCGAAGATGCAAGCGCTGTCATTGATGTAATGGTTGCTTTTACCAAAGATGCCGCCCTATGGGCGACCGATCATCGTTCGGGTATGGCAAATGTAATCGCAATGGCGTTGCACCGTGCCAACCAAAGTTTCGCAGATAGTGATGTCGATTTATCTTTGCGCTTGGTTGCTGCACTGCCCGTAAGCTATCAGGAAAGCGGCGATGCTGTGACTGATCTGTATCGTGCGACCTATTCCGCAGATTTTGATCCCCAGACTTTAGATCCGGGGGGTGCGCTGGACGAACTGCACGAATGGCGCGACCTCTACGGCGCGGACGTCGTGATTTTGATGACCGCCGATGAGAGTGGTGCCGCGTGGCTGATGAAAGATCCTGCCGGCGATGCGCGCTATGGTTTCTCTGTGGTGCCTGTTTCCTATGCAGATGTGGCACTGGTTCGGCAGCTTGGCTATACCTTAGGTTGCAACAGCAGTCCGGATCAAGCGGAGAATACAGGGCAGGATGGGGGCGGTCTCTACGCCTTTTCATCAGGCGCAAGATGGACCGGTCGTGACGGACAAGGTTATGCGTCAATCATGACTCCTCCTCAGGGCGCGACACAAGTCTTTTTATTTTCCAATCCTCATTTAAGTTTCGCTGATGTCCCTGTGGGCAGCTATGAGGGCGGCAACGCTCCTTCCGACAATGCACGAACCCTGCGCCTGAGCATGGGTAATGTTGCCGACTACCGCGACGCAGTGATAGACGATGACCATGATGCAGAAGAGGGCGCGCCTACTGCCGTCTTGCCCTTGGCAGCCGATAATCCGAAAGAAGAAGGGGATGTCTATCTTTTGGGCGGAACCTACAACTTTGTCGGTGATGACCCCTTCGGCTTTGATAAATTAAGCCCCGGCGCAGTATTTAAAATGACGGAAGTACCGCCTGCCGGGCATAAATGGGATGCCGGAAGCGGCACAGACTTTGGATATCGCGCCGGACAAACAAGTGTTACGAGCAGCATGGGGTTATGGGTTTTGGGCGGATTTTCAAATCTATCGCCCGGCCTTAATGAAATTTGGCTTCTCGATACCTTAGAAAAAAAGTGGAAACGATTGGTTACCTATGCCGCATGGTCCGCACGGCGCGGGCACACGACCGTCGTATATAACGGCAATGCGTGGCTTATAGGCGGTTACTCGACTGACCGCGTCAACGATAAATTTTTCAATGATGTATGGACCTCTCAGGGACCTAACCTGATGTATTGGGATAATCAGACGGAGGCAGCGCCTTGGAGCGCCCGTGCTTATCACAGCTCCGTAGTCTTGAACGGCAAACTCTTTGTGATGGGCGGCACGTCAAAGGATACCGATGGCGAGTTGCTGCTCATGGACGATATTTGGTCGACCACAGACGGAAAGAATTGGGAGCAAGTAGCGGCAGGACCCCATTGGTCACCCCGTTTCGGCCATACCTCCGTCGTATTTGAAGCGGAGCCGGGCAAACCACGCATGTACGTCATGGGTGGTCAAGCCGCGTCGGATTATAGGGCAACCGGCAGTTACGCCAATGATGTTTGGTCATCCGCAGACGGCGTGGAGTGGGTGCAGGAAACGGCGAATGCCGGATGGCCGGGCAGACGCGAGCACGCCTCCATTGTCTACGATGGCAAAATTTTTGTTATGGCAGGATGGAGCCGCGACCAAAAAGCCAGTAACGATTTCAACGACGTCTGGTATAGTAGCGATGGTCGCGGTTGGGTTGAAGCGAGTCCGGTGGCAGGTTGGCAAGCACGGCGCGGCGTTTCCACAGCCATATTCCCACGACCCGCCAACGCGCGGGATGAGTGGAATGCCGGCGGTGACGGCGACGGCGAGACGCCTTTCGAGGGTGAAGGACCTTTCGAAGGGGAAGGACCCTTTGAAGGGGAAGGACCCTCTGAAGGAGAGGGCGGCGACGGGGATGTGCCCACGGCCGATCTCAGTTTCGAAACCCTTATTCGCGATAAAGAAGCCTTGCTGCCGTTACACGATTGGGTACCTTTGTTCAGATTCACCATGTCCTATGACCCGGAAAATCGTGCGCCCCGTTCCTTGCAGAGGCTGACTTTCTCTTTGGTCAATGATGACCATATAGAACGGGATTTAGAATATACCGTGACGCGCGGGCTGCACACCAGCGACTTGCTCGAATTTGGTTTCTTCCAAGACACCTGTACCGATGAGGAAAATCTGGCTGGCGAACCGCGCTACGGTAACTTAGACTATCCCACCGATCGACTGCTCTTTACATGGGATAGTAATGGCAGAGATCGAGGTAAATTGTTGACGACTAATGGTCTGCCGGTTGAAGGCTACGATCTCACCTACGATCTTAGCTTTGCCGGGCCAGCCTATTCTATTTCTGCCGGACCCGATGTCGACGATTGTACAGGCAATGCTTATATTGTTGCAGTGCGCACTTCGGCTACATGGCGCAGTCAACTGAGCTTGGGCGTGGAAATCACCAATGCAGTCATGGTAGATGCCCGGGGGCGGGTGCCGCGCGATGAAGAAGGCGTGGTGCTTGATACCTATAGCCCTAATTTCTATGATGACGATCCGGAAAAGCTCGAAGCAGAGGCCTTTTATTCTTCTTCCTTCGGTGCCTATGATCCGTCAGGGCCCGACTTTTCGGCTATTTCAGGGCTCCCTGGATTAGCGGCTATTCCAACGCCGAACCTCTGGAGAACTACTCCTTTCCTTGCCCTGCCCTTGGCGGAATATTCACGGCCGCGATGGAATAAGCCCTTGCAGTGGATGACGGTTGTCACCGGTCAATTTATGGAGTTTAGAAAACTCGTAGCCCTGGACGACTGGACGGCTGTGATCGGAATCAATCTGCACGCCTCTCGTTCGCTGAGCGGCGGCAATAATAAAGAAAATAAGCCCATACTTTCTGAAGTTAACGTGATTCTCACGGATGTGGGCGGCGATCCCTATGGTGCGCCGGGTAACGGCGGCTTTAATCCAAACACCGCGTTGAAGCCCATTAAATATGGCCGCAATGACAATCGAACTTGGGGCGATCATATGTGTCAAAATGGGTTGTGGGTGTGGCGAGATCTGAATAACAACCAAATCTTTGATGCGCCTACACCGCAAGACTTGGGTGTCACCTTGAATGATGACGACCCCCTTCTCGGCGTGCCCAGTGACAGCTACTGGGAGTATATTCCTGAACCGCCGGGCGGTGGTGATCCATGGTGGAAAATATGTTTAAAATTTGTCGCAACAGACAAATTTCCACAGGCCTATGTTGAGCCCACACCCAATGATGCTGCCTTTGCCTATGAGGAAGATCAAATCAGGATTGGCAGCGAGTTCGCCTATGATTTCTTCGTAACGGCACGCTTTGACAGCGGCTTCAGAGATTGCTCAAACCGCCCTGCCACCAATGCGGGCGCGCGGCCCGGTTCTGAATTCCGAGCCTTTATAGAGCCGCGACGCTACGATGTTGCGACCCGTACGTGGACCGGCGGTATTTTTGTGGATAGCCAGATACCCGACCAGGAATCGATCTTAGACGGACGTACTTGGCAAAATGATCCGCGCTGGTTTGAGGAGCCTTTCTGGCCGGAACGCACGTTAAATGCTAATGCAGCGAAACCCTTCAAGGTTGGTTTGGAAGTGCATGATCTCGTATTGACCCACGAACGCGATATCTTGCGCCAAGCTCTGAAGATTGACGAGGATCTCTTCGAAGCCATATTCATGCTTATCCCCAATTATTTAATTGATATGGATACAGAAATTACCTATGCAGATATGGGGTACAGCCCTATCCGTAACCAAGAGCCCAGTTGGCTGAGCATTTGGACAGAGCCGACGGGATTGGCAAGATCTCGCTTTGCAAACGGACATGATCCCGATGTCTATTCCTTTTTCCCCATGGACTTCGCTTCTGCTGTAGGCGTGGATGGTCTCGGATATCGCTTAACTACCGGTCCATGGGGCATGCCCCGCAACAGTTTTGAGCAGGCACCCTTCTATGATGTCAACGCAGACCGCGCACCGAAAGGGCCCCGTTCCGGAGCCTATCCCATGCCGCCTGCGGCGCCCATCACACCTTCTCGCTTGACGTGGCCGGGTCCGTCAGGAACCGATGCCTTCCCACGCTATATCGATTGGGACGCTCAGGACGCGCAAGCACGGCTGCTAACCCAAAAAGTGGATGCCAACAGCAAGCATACGCCTATGCTCGGCATCAATCTGGTGGGCAGTGTAGATCCAGTCGTCAATGAAGAAGGAAATAGTCTGACCTTGGGCGAGATCACAGTTGCCTTCTGGGGTCCTGATTTCTCCCCCGATATTTTGAAACCCTTGGATCCCGACAACAATAATAATAAGAGCCTGTCCTCAGGCGTCTTGTTGTGGGAACGGGACGAAGATGCAGCCCGTATTCCCGGCTACCTTTTCATAAATCCCGAAGAAATTGAAGGCTATTCCGATACAGCGCTGCCCTTGATGCATCGCGTATTGCCTGTGACCGGCGCCAAGTGGGGGACAGCCCCCGAATTGGTTGACCTCAACGGCAACGGTATGCCCGATGATCTCAACGGCGACGGCTTTGTCGATGAAGCGGATAAAGCGTGGGTATTGACCTTTGCGCCCGTGAAACATTGGGAACTTCCCAAGACTGACACCGCTTCCTCCGATACGGGTGGACCTGATCTGTACATCACCGTGAAGACTTCCGATAAGATCGCGCGCTTCCAAAAATTCCGCGCTGTCATTCCTGCAAGCTTACCGTCCCGTGCTGCAAATAGGCGCGATGCCGGTATCCAATATAAATATGCCATGACCACCAGCCCCCGTGCCTATCTCAAGAGCCACGGTGATGAAGGGCCCGTACAGGAATATTACGGTCATGACATGTTGGAAGCCAACGTGCCCATGAAAATCGTGGACATGACCCAGCGTAAGAGTGATATCCACGTTGGCGGAGCTGCCGTGCCCACCCTCGGATTGGATATCGCCACCAACCGCAAAAACGGCACCCGTGCACAAGGTCAAGGGGGCACCGGTTCTCCTAAAGCCTTTATCGTAAGCGGTGTGAACTGGGCAGCCAACGCTTTTGTCGGTGACTTCCTTGTTGATAACCGTTTTGAAAGCTACGAAATCCTAAGTAACACGAGCAATACCCTAACATTGCGCAGTGGAACACCGCGAAGCGGCGCGTGGCGTATTGTGCAAGAACCCACTTTCTTGGAAGAGGTCACTGTGGAGCTCTATCAGGATGGTGAAGTCGCTAATTTCAACCCGACCATTGATCTGCTGCCCCTTGATCTGGATCAGCGTGTCAGCGGTGTGGCGATTTATCGTGATAATGTTAATCACCCGAACAATCGCAGCGGACTCTTCGACCCGGATATCGACATTCCCTTGAATCTGGATGTGGAACCGCGTTTTGTCGGGCGTAACGCCGAAGACATTAAGATTCGTTTTGTCTTCTCTCTTCCCGGGACCTGTGATTTCCCGCTGCCCATTGAAGAGCAGCCGAGAAACCGTCAAATCGTCCCCGATACTTTCGGCGAGGGCAATAACAGCCGAGACGCCGGCCCCGACTTCTTTATCGTAATTCGTGCTGCTAACGGCATGGGTGTGGGCGATACACTGCGTGCAGGTATCGTTTCTTACGGACCCAATACGCCCAGTGAACCGGATCCGCATATTTGGGCCGGTCTCAAATCTGAAGCGCAGTATGATTATATGAAGTTCCGTGAATTTCCGTGGGCGGAGCGCGGCGTGGGCTTTGTCTCCTACTTCAAAGAGCCGCCTACTATGTATTTCATGAAAGAATACACAGGCGTACAGCGCCCCGATACGAGCGGATTGAACTGGCTGCGTTCAAGCAGTTCTATTAAACAGCGCTCGGGCTTGATCACCGCTCGTAAACGGCCCATCGGTCCGCAGAGCATTGAAATCAGTTCGGCATCGCAAAATGTGCTGCCCATACAAACGCTTCCGGGATTAGGATTTAATTTGGTCATTTACGGCAACAATTTCGGCGACAATCCTACCGTCGTGATGAGTGCCTATGACGTGGTCGTGAATGCTGCGAACGATACAGCAATCAGCCTGACCATCCATTCCCGTGAAGGGATCGTGCCCCAAGTTCCGATCACTGTGATTGTGCGTAATCCCGAAACCGGTGAAGAGGCCAGCCGCAGCGATCTGTTCTCATTGATGAGCAACATGAATATGAATGGGCCGTCCCTCTTGCGGGTCAATCCTGCCCGTGCTTCCAAGGATCTGTTCCCGGTGACGCTGCACGGCGAAAACTTCTTTGACGGTATGGATCTCAGCGTGTATTTCGGAAAGACGCTCATGCCGATCTTGGACATCTCCGCCGATGGTACGCAGGTAACCGTGGGCTTCCCCTTAGGCGGGTTGCCGCAAACAGGCTTGATGGATGTGACCGTTATCAGCAGCGGTGCCAACTACGGCAAAGATGTGCTTGTTAACGGCTTTGAATATATAAACCCGGAATTGCGGGAAAAATTATTCTTCTTCGGATGTGGTCCTGCTTCGGAAGAATCCTCGGGATTTGCCGGAGATATATTGTTGCTGGCGGGACTTGTGGTCGTGTTGTTCGTCGCGGGCCGCCGCGGCAGCAGTGCGGTTCCGTTTTGATGTGACATATTAGCCCAGGAAAGGATGGACGGATGACAAAGGCGATGCGTCTCCTGACAGCGGGTGCCTGTTTGGTATTGGTATTGGTTGGTTTCGTTGGAACCGCCCATGGGTTCTTCCCGAAAGGCGGGTTCAATTTGAACCAGCAAATACGCTATGCCACGTGGCCCTTCAGAGATTTTGACACGAATAATAACGGTGTTATCGAGAAAGGGGAAGGATTAGAATTTCGCATCGAATCCGGTCCCCGGGGTTTTAGTCCCGCTGAAATAGAACAAGTGAAAGAAGGATTTCAGGTCTGGGAGGATGTGCCCACCAGTTACGCCGCTTTTCGCTTTGCCGGACTCATAGAAGATCCCATCATGGCCGGAACCCTCGCCCTCGACTATTTGCCCATGGTCTTCATGCAAGTCGATGAGGTCGGTCCCGAAGATGGCTATTCACAGGTCGACGACGATGATTACGCCATACCCGGCTTATCGTGGGCTGTGCCGGCCATCACCATGATTACCTACACCATTGACACATCCATATTGGAGCTGCCCGGCAGAGATGTTATTGTGCCTGCGGAAACCATTTTGGATTGTGACATTGTGGTGAATGCGAGCATGCATCGCGCCGATCTGGCGCCCAATACTTCTTTCGGTACCTTGGATCTTCAAGCCACCATCGCCCACAGTGTGGGGCATCTCCTCGGACTCGCCTACACGCCCTTGAACAATCTTGACCCCTATAATGATGTCCTCTTCAGCGGTGAATTTGGCTTGCCTGTGGAGCCGGCTGTACTGCAAATTACCGATGCCCGAGGTGTACGCAGTTTCCGCGGCGCAACGCCGACCATGTTCCCCGTTTATTTCCTGACCGAGACGGTCGACGGTAATTATGAAGCGGGATGGCGTGATCTTGCCCCGGACGATATTTCCGGGATTTCCTGGCTCTATCCCCGTAAAGACGGGCTCGAGAATTTCTTTAGTATTAAACAAGAAGCGCGCACCCATGCGCGGGACACCTCCGGTGTGCCCTCTATCCCCATCGCCGGTGCTCATGTTGTCGCTTGGGCAAGCTTGAGTACCGATGATACGGCGGAACGGGTTCCTCTGTTCAGCACTATGACCGGACTCTACCAAAAATCTTCCAATATCCAGCTTCAAGGTAAATTCAACTTGATGGGCCTTTGGAAGCAGATGGAACTGCCCGGCGCAAACTTCCTCTACGAACCGTCTTACGTATTCACCATGAATCCCTTGACCGGAAGCGGTTATGATCGTCAAGCGCCGCCCGATATGATCGCGGAAGACTTTGACAGCATACAAGGGGATTTTCCCATCAGTTATTCCATCTACGTTCGGGAATCCGATTCTTTTACCACCAATTATCCCTCAGAAGTGTACAACGAATTTGGAAATGTATACGGCATAGACAATTATTTCACCGGTACGCCGCTGGCGTGGGATTTCGAAAAGAATACCGTAATCAGCAAGAAATCAGAAAAAATTCTTGAACGGATGCTGCCTGCCCAGAAGCCCATGTTCGGTGATGAAGACAATGTCTGTCCTATGAATATCATTGAAGACTTCGGCGAAGGCGTGGATACGGACGGTGTGTTGGATGGTATCGACGGTTTATTGCCCGAGGGCGGCGGACTGCTCGGATTGCTCGGTGTTAAAGGCGGCGGCGGTTCCGGCGGAATAGGCGGCTCCGGCGGTTCCAAAGCGGTCTTTACACGCTTGAACAATGGCTTGCGTCAGTTCCGCGATACCATATTGCTTAAATCCGCTGTGGGCACGGCTTGTGTAGATCTCTATTATCATGCCGCTCCTTACCTCGCCAAACAACTGATGGAACATCAGACGCTCTTAAAATTGGTGCGTGGAACCATTCTCGTTACGCTCAGGTTGGCACAGTCCGGTATCCTGACCGTGATCCTGTTGCTCATGTTGGGAGGAATGATTTTGAAACATCGTCCCCGCTTACAACGCATTAAAGCCGCCGTTGCCGCTATCGTGCTTGTTCTTATGCTCTTCGCCGCCACGGCCTTTGCAGGGCAATTGCCTATCCCCACCGAAGCCTTGGTAGCCGATTCCGACTATGTCTTTACCGGCGTTGTCACCTCTGCCGAAGGCCGCTTGGGGCGAGATAATCGAATTTATACCGACGTCGTTGTAAAGGTCAACCGTGTGGTCAAGGGTCAATTGAACAAGGATTCGAAACTGACCTTCTCTGTTATCGGCGGCAAGCATGGCAATATCGTGACTGCTGTCACCTCCGTCCCGAATTTCAAAAAGGGCGACCGCGCCTTATTGTATTTGAAATATACGGAACGTTTTGGACTGGTGCCCTTTGGCGGGTATCGCAGTAAAACACCGATTATTGTTGACCCGGAAACCAATATGGAAGTCTTAATCAGCGATGGAACCTTGATTGAGGACGAAGCGCCCGCGCCCGTTCCTGCAGAGGAAGAGAAAGACGGCGACGAAGGCGGTCAAGACAATAAGTCGCTCCTTGTGCCGCCCCAAGAATCAGGTTCAGGCTTGATTCCTCTCAATGATTACCTGCGCTATCTGCAGGCGGTGGTAAACAGCCAACGCTAAACAAAACCCTCTGTATCGAAGCGAAAAATAAGCCGGTTGTGTATGTTACGACACAGCCGGCTTTTGCTATACACTCTGGTTTCGACGCGAGGCGCTAAGGTGTGTGCGCAGCGCCGCCGCTTTTACGCTTTTGCCGTGCGCACAGCGTGATGCAGCGCTATTTATACAGGAGCGCCCACTTCCCCTTCATTGGGTCGTGCCGCTTCTTCTTCTTCACACGTATCAAAGGGCACTTCCTGTTGTTCCGGCACAGGCGCGGTGACAGGAATCTCACAGCGGCCGCCGTCACAATAGAGATCTTGCACTTCATCGGTATTCATGCTGTGGAAGTTCAGGATTTTTAATTTGGAGATGGCGTATTCATAAGCCTCTTGCGTGATTTCCTGATAAGGCGCCTGTTGATAATCGTGATCTTTCAGGGGCATGAAGGAAATGGATTTGAGCCGCGACTCGTACAGTTCGAGGATATAGGGAATGTCCTGCGCCTCTTCCTCTCGGAAGGTAATGGTGGCGCTGACTTGATTATCCGCCCAATAATACTGCATCTGCGCCACATTCTCGACCTGCTCCCAAATGCTCACCTTATTCTTGTCTCGAACAAAGTATTTCTCTTTTACAGGGAAATAGGCGATCAGCGTATTATCGCCGTAAACGGATTCTTCCAATCGATAACCTGCTTGGCGGATGGGATCGATAAGCACACTGGTCTTATCCAGTCGTATAGTCCGCCAGTAATATTGGCTGTGCGGATAATGGATGCCGGGCGTGACGCCGGGCAGCAAGGAAACGGTACCGCTCGGTTTGATACTGGTTCGTTTAATACTTTCCGGGACACACAGCCATTGCGAATAGATGCGGTCGAGTTGTCCAACGTATTTATAGCCCTCGTCGCACCACCGGAAATGTTCGCGCCGTCCGTGTCGGGTAAAGCTTTCCACAATACCCGATTGGGACAGGCCGATGCGTCGATTACGCAGCATGATGGCGTTAGTCCGCTCATTATGGGTGGGGATCAAGGTCACTGTTTTCGCGTAGAGATACGCAAATTTTAAGGTGCGCTTATATTCTTCGAGCGACGCATGGCGCGACGGGAAGGTCTCTACTAAATTACAAATTTCATAGGACTCAAGGCTTTGTTCTGCACAGGGGTTGGTGCCCGCCACTTTCGCGTCGATATAGGAAGGCCCATCTTTGACGCGCCCGTAGGCACGGGCATTTTCCAGCCAAAAATAGCCGGGCTCACCGTTACTCGCGGTCTGGGTTCCCGCCTGCTGATAGTCCATGCCTTCTTCTGCGATGATACTGTTATTCGACGCCCAACGCCATTCCAATAGACGCTCTTTGTTGCGTTTGGGATCTTTCAGCTGCAGGTATTCTTCGTCGCTCGGATCGCCCAGCGCCAGTTCTGCCGTACGCCGCACACCGCCGGAAACCACACATTTGCCTATCACATTCATGAGGTCGGTAATGTCGACAGACGAAATTGCGCAACCGTCACGGGGGGCAAGTATTTTGTCGATATTGGCGATACACTCTTGGAGCGGACCGGGACCGGGCGCGATGCCGCCGAAAGTTTTGATAGGAGCCCCCATGGGCCGTATTTTCGAGTAGTCGATTTGCACGGGCCGCTGACCGCGTCCCACATAAGCATTGAGCACGGTACGGACAAGATCGGTCCATCCCTCTTTCGAGTCTTCCACCACATGGGTGTATTCGCCGCGCTGGGGACTGCGGATCGTCACGCCTTCAGCCCCTTTTGTATCAAAGGCGACACCTGTGCCGAGCATGGACAAATCCATGAGAAAGCAAAAGGGCTCGGCGAAGTCTGTATCGATATCTTCCGTGGAGACAAAGGCGCAGTTATTGAGCGCTGCGCTGCCCCGCGCATAAATATAGTCGGTTCCCATCATCCACAGTCCGCGCCCGGGCGGCAGGAATTTAAAATCCCACATGAGCCGAAACATTTCTTGGGCGGAGCGCTGCGCTTTTTCCGGTTTCCACGGAAGTTTCAGGCTTAAGCAGTGATTCCATTGGATCGTGTAGCAGCCTTCGATGACGCGGCGCAGGGTTTCCCAAAACTCTTCACTTCTTTTGCCGGGGTCATTATGCAAGGACCGCGCATAGGTGCGTTTAAATGTAATATAGCCTAAAGGCCCCCATTCGGGTTGCCGATTTTGGTAGTACTCTAAAAAATGCTCATCCAGTTTAAACCGCTCACGGACAGCAAACATGATGACCTCTCCTGACTTTTTGATTTGATAAGAAAAAAACCTACTATTTCAACAGAACCATGTTCTGCTGTGTTCGAATCGGTCTTCGCTTTATCCTGAGCTGGGCGTGTTATTGCTATGCGGTCTCCGATGGCATACCGATGCCTCTTATAACGCCTAAGGTACCGCCGGCCATTCCAACCTTTTGTTATTTACAAGCCCTAAACCCAAGTAAAAACGAAATTATAAAAACGATCATTCACCATGGATCATGACCATCGTCAACAATCCCAAGAAAACTAGTCATGACCCCGATTAAGCTTATACTTTCGAGCGCGTGGTTTTTACCCAAGGCAAACCATCCACTTCCGTTTCCTCATAGTCGGCGAAAAGATTGGGGTATCGTTTTTTCACCAGATGATAGACTTTTCCGAAAAGAAAACGAATCTCTTCTTCTGCATGAGGATCGGTGCGCATTTCAATCACATGCCGCAATGCACGGAAATTACAGGACCAACCCAGCGTCGTCGCCAAGCCGATGGGAGCCATACGCCGAAAAGCGGAAGTCAATTTCTTCTTCACATCAAAGCGCTTTTCTTCATCAATGGCATAAAGTTCCGCCAGTTCACGCTGCAGCCTTTCCAACTGTTCAAAGGTACGGGCAAAAATTTCCATACCGGCTTCATTCTCGCGGATGTGCAGTGGGATATAGGCGGACAGGCTGTCTAAGCGTACAAAGCGAAGCGATTCCTGGGAGAGTGCAACGCCCGCACGATGACGAACTAATTCATGGGTAACCACACGGCTCACGTCTGCGAAAATAAAGTTAAGGCTTGCATGTTCCAAGACGCTGCCGTGTCCCACCTCAACAATGTTGGCAAGGTAGGAGGCGTTCCCTTCGCGAACCCGTGTCACATTGGGATTTAAACCCGGTGCGAAAGAACGATAACAAAGACGACCCATCACTTCGCAAAGCATTTCCGCATCGCTGGGGGCGTCACTTGACCAGTTCGGAGCGCCTACATGTTCTAAAAAAGAGTGCAGACCCTCTTCAACCAGACAGGTTTCACCGACCAAAAAAACCTTTGGCTCTACTATTTTCACAGCCATCCCTTTATAAACAAACGAGACAGGACATGCAAAGCTGTCCTTTCTGTTGGCCCAAGCGTATCGTTTCTATATACCGTATTTAGTACTCTTGAAACGAAACATACAACAGGTAGCATTATGCCCTAAATCTAGAAACATTTCAACACGATATTTTTCCCTGGTCTATATACCTGTTATCAAGTCAGTTAGCCGAGGCCTAGGGAAAACTATTGACACGAAAAAACATGTTCTCGTGTGTACAGTCTACGATCGGATGAGCGGATGAGCCATCACAGAAGAAGCTGTCTCGCTATATTTGACAAGCGTCGTTGCGGCTTCATTATCCTGCCAAAACCTTTTTTTTATCCATCGAAATATCAGAAATTAACATAGATTCTCGTCCCCTTATTTCTGTGTTTCTTCCCACTGTTGCGGCATGCTCTGAATCGGTATTATTTTGATCAAAAAATAGCTGCTGAATTTGTTGACTTTCGTTTGTATTTGGTGTACTATACGGCACTTCCCCACCATCATTGTGTGTGATGAGTGTGTCTAGATGCTATAAAGCCGTGCTTGCGTTTGTGCCGCATTTCGCGGGCGCACTCAACGGCATTTGATAGAGTTCCATATTGTAGGAGGATGTATGAGTTGCACAAGGGTAGACATCTATTAATGGACTGTCGTAATGTGGCTCGAACGCTTTGTCTCGATGACAAGCGGGTGCTGGACGCGATGGCGCGTGCGGCGGAGCGGGCCGGGGCAACGGTTGTATCTCAGGTGCGTTACAAATTCGGTCACGATTCACCGCCCGGATTTACAGCTGTAGTACTGCTTGACGAAAGCCACTGTTCCGCCCATACCTATGCGGATCTGGGGCTGATCGCGATGGACGTGTTCACCTGTGGAAGCACGAATCCGCGCGATGTCCTGCGTTATATTCAGGAGGAAATTGACCTCGGTGATGTGACTGTCACCGAAGTCGACCGCTTCACTACGCAGGAACTTTCCTCTATTGACCCCTACCTCAACCGTGAACCGATGCTTGCCTTTTAACAGGCGCAACCTAAAGGTTTACTCTTTTCTATGATGGATCGCAAATTACATGATGGGCGTGAAGACGGTCTGCAACCGTTGAAAAGCCTTGATTTGAATTCCATATCGTCTTGTGCCGAGCTGGTGCGTGCCATGGCGTTAACGTCTTTTGGCGGGCGCCAGCTCGGTCAGGCGCTGGAAGTGTGTCTTGCCATGATTCAGGATCCCTCCTGCAAGGTGGTGCTGACCCTTTCCGGAGCCATGACCGTGGCAAAGCAAGGCAAAATTATCTGTGAGATGATTGATCGCGGCATGGTGCATGCCATCGTCGCGACAGGGGCGCTGATGGCACACGGATTGACCGAATCCATCGGCTTGACCCATTACGCAGTTAATCCGGCAGTAGACGATAAGGAACTTTTTGAAAAAGGCTATAACCGCGTTTATGATACGCTGGAGATGGAAGCCAATCTCAACGAAGTGTGCGAGGTAATCGCTGATGTGCTCGCCGCTTATGAACCCGAAGGCGGCGTATGGTCGTCGTCGCGCTTTTGTCGTGCTGTTGGCGAGGAGCTTGATCGCCTCGACCAAGGGCCCGGCATTCTGCGCAGCGCCTACCGGCACGGAGTTCCCGTCTTTGTTCCCGCCTTCACGGACAGTGAGATGGGTCTCGATTTCTCCACGTGGATCATGAAAAAAATGCTCCGGAAAAGGGCTAGCTCCGATGCTATTACGCCCGATGAACTCTTCACCGCCGTGCCGCCCTATAATCCTTTCCTCGATTTGCAGGCCTATGCCCGCTTTATCGGCAAAGTAGAAACCCTCGGTATCTTTACCGTTGGCGGCGGTGTACCGCGCAATTGGGCACAGCAAGTAGGACCCTATTACGATATTACTGCCGATAGATTGGGTGTTGAACTGCCCGCTATACGGTTTAAGTATGGTGTGCGGCTGTGTCCCGAACCGGTAAACTGGGGCGGCTTATCCGGCTGTACCTATTCGGAAGGGGTCAGCTGGGGTAAATTCATCCATCCCGACGAAGGCGGACAATATGCCGAAGTACTCTCCGACGCCACGGTCGTATGGCCGCTTTTGATGAAAGCTGTCTGTGAGGAATTGGACGCCCGCTAAGACGGGGCCGCATCAAATAGCCTCTTTTCTGATGCTGTTCCACGAATCGGCTGTCGTCGAAGCCGCGTCGGATGCTATCATAGCGCCATGAAGACGAAGAGCCTATCAAATTTTGCTCAGAAGCGATTGTTTATCGGAACGGCAGGCTGGTCCTATGCCGATTGGAAAGGCATTGTCTATCCGAACGGCTGCCGGCAGCCACTCGCGCTGCTCTGTCAATGGATGGATCTGGTCGAAATCAATGTAACGTGGTATCGGCCTGTACCCGCTTCTTCTTTTCTTTCATGGCTGCGTCAAACAAGCAGTAATCCAAACTTTCGTTTTACCGTGAAAGCACCGGCGGTTCTTACCCACGAACTGGGCTCCAAACCGGATAAGGCTTGTGTTTCCCGATTTTTGGAAAGTGTTCAGCCTCTCATTGATCATGAGAAATTGGGCGCGCTGCTGTTTCAATTCCCTTGGAGTTTCAAGCGCAGTCCGGCAGCACGATATTATCTGGCGCAGCTTACCGATCTCTTCCGAGGGACACCCACATGCATTGAAATGCGTCATCGTTCTTGGATGGCGCCCTCTTTTTTCGAAGCGCTGCACGCACGAAATATCGCCTTTTGCAATATTGATCAGCCCGATTTGAAGGATTGTATTCCACCAACGGCGGAAGTAACCGCTCCCTTTGCCTATGTACGGCTTCACGGCAGGAATAGCACCTCATGGTTTGAAAAAAAAGCAGGCAGAGATGAACGATACAATTATTTGTACAAGGCCGATGAGCTAAGCCCTTGGGTGAATCGCGTGATGGAAATGCAACAGAAGGTCAATGACCTGTATATTGTCACGAACAATCACTATCAGGGTAAGGCGGTGGCGAATGCTTTGGAATTGCAGGCATCATTCGGTATCTTCAGACAGCGGATTCCGGAAACGCTGCTCTTTGCGTATCCCCAACTCAAGACAATGAGCCCACGTTAAACCCATCCCGTGGCGTCCCTAGGCGTGGACGCTCGCGCATCAATAAGAATGGGGCCGTCTCACAATGGAGACGGCCCCAACGAGATCAATTAATGAAGCGTTCAGCCTATGCGGCGCGACAGGACTGCAAGTCCTATCAGACTCATACCTATGAGCAGCCAGTCGCCGAGACCTTTTTTCAGCAATTCGGGTAAAGGCAAGATTTTATCGTTAGACTTGCAGCAACCGCAGCCTTCATCCGTATCTTCCTCTTCGCCTTCCTCTTCGCCTTCGTCGGATGCTTCACCTTCGCCCTCACCCTCAACCGGTTCTTCACCTTCTACGGGTTCTTCGCCTTCTACAGGTTCTTCGCCTTCTACGGGCTCTTCACCCTCGGCAGGTTCTTCGCAACCTCGTTCGGGATTGCAGACAAAGCCCACAGGGCACTTGTTATCATCTGGCCCCTCTCTGACAACAACCTTGATACAGTTACCTTCTTTAAATTAGTGTAGAGGGCAAGGAGAACTGAATTATGAGAGATGTTGATGATGAAGGGTTGTTAGTTTCAAAGAATTCGTCTTTTATTTG
>Ga0265293_10000760_pt1 | contig 74131 bp, 57 predicted proteins | sample Munlanlewell138R_FD_192505 | JGI IMG/M metagenome (GOLD analysis project Ga0265293, IMG submission 192505) | Leachate microbial communities from a municipal landfill in Southern Ontario, Canada - Leachate well 138R | ecosystem: Engineered > Solid waste > Landfill > Unclassified | place: Canada... | reverse complement strand
CATAGCGCTTATTATAGAAAACCCCGATTTTGAGACATTATGCTCGTTTTCGGGGTTTTGTTTCAGTAAAGATACAACTTATTTATCTATAAATCAAATATTTAATCCTTTTCTGAAAGTGCCTAAAAAAAAGCACCAGATTATTGGTGCTTCTTTTGTTTCATCTGATCAACCTATTGTAGTGTAAATCGTACGGGCAGGTTAAACGATACCCTTACTGCTTTTCCTCTTTGCCGGCCTGGTGTCCATTTCGGCATAGACTGAATCACTCGTATAGCTTCTTCATCACATCCTCCACCTATACCGCGTAATATAGTTACACCAGATACGGAGCCATCAGGCTCAACGACAAAGTTGACGAACACGCGTCCTTGTATACCGCTTTCACGTGCCATAGGTGGATATTTGATGTTGGTAGCAATAAACTCCAGCATCTTTGCCTGCCCACCCGGGAACTCGGGCATGGATTCAACTACGGTAAAGATCTCTTGTTCTATCACCTCTTCCTCTTCCCGTACCGGCGGCACATATGCCTCTATAGCAACGGTTTGGTCAATCTCCACATTGATCTCCACATCTTCTACTTCTACGTCATCTTGAACGATGGAAAGTACGGTAGTCTGTTGTGGTGGTGGTGGTGGTGGCGGTTTAGCCGCTTGTTCTGTAATAGGTACTATTTCTTCAGGAATATCTTCTACCACTCTTTGCTCCATATTGATAGTACGTGCATCATAGCTCTTATACTCAAATGCAAGAAAGATAGCAGCAAGCGCTAGTATCATGCCTATCTCCCTGAAGAGCATCTTCTTGTTTTCAAGATCAGCTTTGGGTGTTTTCTTAATTTCCATTTTTCTATCGTATGTATTGATTCAACTTTGAAATAGAAACTGCTAAAATACGTATTAATTCTAAATCTCAGTTCAACTTAATTATTTTTCTTCTCAACAGTATAAATAATCCTATTCCGGCTACTATACCTAAGGTATTGGCATAAAAATCATAGATACTTCCGTGTCGGCGGACAAAGACATAATATTGCAAAATTTCTGTGAGAGCTCCATAAAATACACCAAATCCAAGAACTAATATAATGACATAACGTTTATTTTTTCCTGTATATTGTTTGCGTCTGTCGAACATCATCACAAAAGCCAGCACCATAAACATAAACAGGTGTACTAACTTATCGGGGCTTATCCACTCCCAGAAGCTGACAACACGTGGGAAATAGTTGCCGGGCAAGCCTGTAAGCAATAAGATACACCCTGCCCAGAGCAGACTTAATTTGTTTTGCCTTATAAAGTTCAATGCATATAGTTTATGCTTCTATCAATGCTTTATATTCATCGGCACTGATCAGATGGCTTTTATCCGGATTGTCGCCTGCTTCAATTTTAATGATCCATCCCTCACCATAAGGGTCTTTATTGATAAGCTCGGGCTCGTCTTCCAAATTAGTATTAAACTCGGTAATTTTTCCACTTACCGGCATCATCAGATCGGATACTGTTTTCACAGCCTCTATAGTACCAAAAGTCTCACCGGCTTCCAATTCTTCATCCACTGTATCTACTTCAACGAAAACAATATCGCCTAATTCATTCTGGGCAAATTCGGTAATGCCAACAACACAGCTATTTCCTTCAAAACGAATCCATTCATGGTCTTTTGAATACATCAACTCTTCAGGTATATTCATAGTATTAATATTTTTGGTTTAGTGGTCAAAGGTAGGACAAAAATTCCAACCTTCAGAAGGCCGATTATTATTTATATCTATTCCTGATAATGCCTATTGGGCTAGGTTAAATCGCAGAGTTATCCCAGCAAATGTATTGGATGTTCTAAACTGTGAAGCCACAAACGGATTGGCTGCATCACGTTTATAGAACAACTGCAGATTCAGCTTGTTGCTTACCATATAATCGGCTGTGAAATACATATTGGTTTTGTATTGTCCGGCAGATATCTGGCTATTGTTTTCATCTAACCTTCTAAGGGTTGTGATATCTGTTCTGAAACCAAGATCAAGCTTTAGTATCAGGTCATTGTTTGTCCGTGTTCCGGCTCCTCCGGTGAGGGATGAGATAACCAAGGCTAAGTTTTTAAACCGATAGCCTGTGCCAATGATCAGTTCCTGACCATTCACCTCAGTCAGCTGATTATTGGTAAAGCTCATTGTCAGATTACGTTGTTTCTTAAACTCAACACGTGCTGTCATGCTGTTGTGAAGCCCTACATCTACACCTAACAAAGGAGAGTATTGCTCGGTAATAACCATTTGACCAAGATCATAGCGCGAGATAAAAGTCCGACTGTTTTGATAGGTCTTAGTGGTATTGTTCGGATCATATTCAATATTTGTATGCCATGAGTTCATTGAATAGGACGATCGGTAGGCATGACTGATGACAACGGTTTTAAACAGCTTTGCTACAGCGGGCACTGTTGTCAGTCCGTTATAGGTGATATTCCAGTTAGGCAAGGGTATTTTGGGGAAAGGATTGAGTTGTAAGGTTGATGGGTTTTTTCCGCCATATGCGGCAATAAACGCATACAACACTACCTCCTGTGAGATAGCTCCGTATCCGTAGGGGAAATAGTCGCCTCCTACCGAGTCGTAGATAAATTGTTCTCCTTCGGCTACCCATTGTCTGTTTTCATAGGCAAGTCGTCCGGCTATGGCTTTGCGGTTTGAAAGCAGCTCATCGAACAGTTCGGACTTTTCGTCTTTCCGTTGAGTGACAAATGAAGTATTCCATAATCCGTAGGACACTGAAAAGCTTCCTGCCTCTGATGGTGAGAAAGACTGAAAGACGCCTGCCGAATCAGCTCTGAAGTATTCACTAAAGTTCAATGCTTGGGTACGATCGCCAGTAATATCAATTCTCATTCCCGGTACCGGCTCTAAATTAATTCGATAAGAGAAGCTTTCAGTTCGTTTCTTGGCAAAAGCCTGATTCAACAGGCTGTCGCTTGACAACCAGTTATTGGCCACAGCTAAGCTACGTATGTCAGTCTCATCGCCAAGCACAAAACCCCATCCGGGTGCATTGAGATTTAAGTTATTACCCATCACATCAGGCTCGGGCATGAAACCAGGCAGAAACATCCCATTGCTTTGTGTGTAGATCAGATTAGCCCGTTTGACGCTCATAGCTAATTTGAGTACCTGATCGCCTACAATTTTTAAGTAGTCGCCAATATTTTTTGTGTCAGTACTGTCAGCCCCTATCTCCTCCGGTGATGGAGTTGCCATACCGGGTCGTTGCGCACCACCGGGACGTGGCGGAGCTCCACCCCCACGTGTAACACCACGAACAGGTGTATTGAGCTTTTTTAAATAATCAAGCTTATTGTATAACCGAAGAAAGTCAATATTTCCGTTAAGCTGTTTGGTGTTCTGATTTTCAATGGAGTTACCTATCCTGTCCTGTACAGATAAAGGCGAAGCCATCCAGGTATAGTTAGCCTGATAACCGGCATTAAGACTTATCCAGTTAAACACCGGTATTTTGTTGATAGGAATGGCATAATTGAGCTTGACCAACTGATTAAACCGGTTTTTCCGTCCCAACTCCATGATGTTCTGCCAGATAGAGTCACGACGTACCTGCCATTCATCAGTACCTCTATCGGGATTACCAGCTGGTTCATACACCCAGGCATTGGCGCCAGCGGTGTAATCGAAAGTCAGGCTGCGCGTCAGATCAAACTTCAGATCATAATTGCGGTTCCATATCCACTGCCGGGCATAAATAGGATAAGTAATGATATCGCCTTCGCTCTTATTACGATATTTCTTCACATTATCCTGACGATCCATATCAGTCCGGAACGATAAGTTACGAGGCAGATAATAGAAATTAATATCTTTTAATAATTGCAAAGCCGGTTTGGAAGCCCATCTAGCTTTAGCCAAAGGCTGTACGTTTTTCGGATTGGTGTTATAGTTGAATCCTAACCCGCCCCTATACACCAACCGGCGATCGTACTCCACATCAATATTACGGTTATATAACTCACTATAGGAATAGGACGCATTCCAGTTTTCTATATCGTATATCCTTGCCTTGGTCATAGCTCCTCTACGCTCTTTACGCACATTGACGAAATTGATGTTTCGCCTCAAGGTAAAATCATTGCTTAACCTTCGTATAGAATCCTGGTCTTCTTTCGATTCAAATGTCTGAAGCAGGTCGCGTTGTTTAACATCCGGGTCAAGTGGATTATATTCCGGGCGTATATGTGTCTCGCCATAATCGAAATGCATAGGGATACGCAATCCAACTTCTTCAGGGAAGAATTTTCCAATGTCTATATCAGTAGCCACATCGAAATTAGTCGTTGACTCACGGGCTGTCTCATCCACCTTCATATCAAGGCTTCCAAAATTAGGTGTGCTATGAGCCCCCGAAACGACTATCCTGCCCAAATCGGCTAATACTGTTTCTATCCTTGCTGTTGCAGCCCAACCGCTTTTGTTATTGAAATCTGTTACGCGCAATTCATTAACCCAGATAATGGCACTCTTGGATTGGCCATCGTCATGATTATCAGTATGCGACTGACGAGGATTGCGTATCCCTATCATCATACCTTTCACATCGCTGATATTGGGATTTCCTATAACCGTAACTTTATGCTCACCTATATTTACTACAAACGGATAGGTAAGGCGTATGTCAGAATTAGGATTGCGCATGGCAATATTGCGCTTTTGTTTTACCTCAACCAAGGCTTCTAAATCAATATCAAACTCGTTTTCGGCCGGCCATATCAATTCAGGCTGTGTATAGGGTGTACCCCATTCAGTAAATGTCAGTGGGATCTCGTATTCGTAGTAGTTTTGATTAAAGTCGGCACCAAGTCGTATAAATACCGTCAGATCGCCTTTTTCAAGTTCTTGATATTCAAACATTTTTTCGGCATGCACATACATACGCAGTCTTTTGTACTGCCTGAAATCAAAATCGGTGGTCTTGAATACTGCTCTTGCATCGCCATCCAGAAGGTTGGTGACAGAGATCTGCATGGCTTGTTCGTTAAGCCTTACCAAGCTGGTAGTACCATAATTTGTTTCGCGTTCAATACCGGGTGGCACTACATAAGGTATGGGTTTACGTCTTCCGTTTTCTTCAATATTGACGGCTGATGTCTCAAACTTTGTTTCATTTTGTTCGTCTCCAGATACATACTCCCCTGGCGCTAGTATACTTTGATTGTATTTGCGCCATTCGCCTCTAACCAGCTCCAGGGTAGCAAAACGAGCTACTACGGGCTTTTCGAATCCTCGCATAAACATACGAATAAAGCGGATAGAGCGAAAGTCCTGTATGTTTCCAACAACTTTTTCGTGCTGACCTATTGGGATACGAAACTGATACCATTTCACCGAGCCTACCGATCCGTTTTGCAAGGGTATGCCATTGGCTTCATGTATGTCGGCTATAAAGTTTTCGCCTACAACCATATGATCGGGATCCAGCTTGACACGATATTGGTAATAGCGTTCAGCTTCGCTCAGGGTGTTGTCGCGATTGATATCTTCTACATCGGGCATAGAGGTAGCACTAGTAGGATAACTTTCCGGGTTCATATCATCGGTAGGTGAGTTACCATCGGGGCCATTGAAGTTTTTATAGCGTTCGAGTATGCTTTCAAACCGCGAGTCATTATCCATTTGTGAGCCTCTGAAGTAGCGATAGTTGTCTGCCGATGGGTCGTTATATGCTTTTTGGTAAGCTTCGCTGTTTTCTCCAAATTCAGCTTTCAGTGCTTCTAAGTAATGAGCGTGAAAGCTACGTTCGTCATCGTCGTGTAGCCCGTCGTATCCTACATCCTGAAACTTACGCGATCCGGGTATATTACTAAAGGTCTCCACCATAGCCTGCATAGATGGCACTCTACCCCAGATAGTGGTATCCACATTTTCAACAAGCTCGGAAGTAGGCAGCCCATGCTCAAAGAAACGCCGTCCATCGCGTAGTATATCTTCCGATATATCACCCAGGTTGATATATAATTCACCACTGTTGTTGGCCTCTTCCGTGAAAGGGTCCATCAGCCAAAACTCCAGATATTCTATATTGGTTGCCTCAAAATCAGTCGATTCGATTCGACGCATAATACCTCCCCACCGGCTGTCGGGAGCTTCCAATATACCCGATTGCGTCAGACCTGCCGAAAAGGGGCCGGGACGGGCATCATAGTTATACGGGCCTCGTTCCTGAGGGTAATACGCTAAATTAAACACTGCTATAGTGGTAGGCTCACCCGATGGAATTTCTTTATTTGGAAACACCTCCGACTCCAATACCCTTCTGACGCTGTTGCGGCTTAGCTCATCCTTATCCACATTGGGAGGCCTAAGTTTTCCGTAGGGATTGTAAAAAATGGTAGGGTCAATGATATACCAAGCTAATTTAGCCCTGTTTTTACCATAGTCAAGACCAGTACCGGGAGCCGCTTCAGGAAAAAGATCAGGTTGCCCTTGAGGTGTGCTGGCTAAATGCCATGACCCAACCTGACGCAGGTCAATAGTAGATTTAGCACCTTCGAAATCATCAATATATGAAGTACCTGTCTTGCCTACCGCACGGCTATGGCCAGGCAGGAAATGAGCAAACTCACCATCAATATTAATGCGTGAAATTTGATTTGTGCTGTAAAACGGCAACTTATCAATCATCTTGGTCAGCCAACGCGATTCCCTTCTATAGCTGAGATCAAATCCATAAATAGTATTGGAGATAGGATCATCTCCATAATTCACTTTGGTCATCAAAGGGCGTTCATGCAGGTTAAGCAAGGTAGCACCTAATCTGAAATCTTTGTTGAACTCATGGTCGACCCTAAGACCCATCATACGTTTCTGTAGCAGGTTAAGCCCCGATTCACTCTCTAACTGAATGTGGATAGGAGTACCTGAGCTCATCACTCCTTCGTTAATAATACGCACACGTCCAAGGGTATAATCTACCGTATAATCCACATTCTCAATTAAAGGTACTCCGCCAGCTGTAACAGTAACCGACCCTTGAGGCACATTAAGCGCATTCAGACTGTATTCATTACCCGATTGAGACTTATAATAGCCTTCCAAAATGAATTTATTTTTCTCGGGGTACTGCTCTGCTCCAGATTTTGTCATCGTATAAAGCGAATCATACGCATAGCGATTAGCTAACTCACTATTACCGGGGAATATCTTTTCCCGGATATGGCTACCAAAAGGCTCTAAGACAGTAAAATAAATGCGTCCATTATTTGAGTTGATAGTACCACCCATAGTAGCTGCCTGATCTAAGAAGTCGAATACTCCGTCTCCCCCACTTACCGGATTACCTTGTTGATCAAGATAGTCGAGCCCCATAAGATGGATAAGCGGGATACCTTTGACGGTTTCATCCCCTTCGGTGAAATAGCCTGTAGGCACTCCATTCTGATTTCCCGAATAAAGGATGTTCAGCGTGAAATCATCTCTATTGACCTGATACGCTCTGATCGTATAGACGTTTTTCATCATCAGGTTCCACATTGGCATGCGTGTATTGATAGAAGTGCTTTTCAACAATTTGACCGTCAATGCCTTAGGAGCATTGATGCCTTGATCGGAAAATTCTCCCACCTGAAACACCTCATCGTATCCTATGACGGTATATTGAAAAGCTACTGCTAATACCTGATCAGGACCTAAAGTAGTATTCAACGATATGAATCCAAGCTTACTGTTGAAGGTATATTCAGTGCTGCTAAGCTTACGTGCGTTTTCAATCTTTTCAAAATCCTGTCCGGGCACCATATACCCTGATCTTCCTATTCTGAGTGGGTCGTTGGCTAAATAAGTACTTACATTACTGATGCTGCGCAGGCTGGCTGTATCCATGCGACTGATCAGATTGTTGGAGTTGCCCGAAGGCAAGGCAGGACCAGGTATAGGTTGAACAGCCTTGTTGTTGATCCATTCTGACTTGCCTTCACCCAGATCGGTGAAAGCCACTATATTACGATTATCTTGTACGGCAGGTCCTATATTGGTGATCCAGACCTCTACCCGGGTAATATTCACATCAGAAGTGATAATAGGTAATGACGACAAACCCCGTTCATAGTTGTCACGAAAATACTGAGCGAGGAAGAAATGTTTATTTTCTTCGTAGTCAAGGCTTGTAAACTTGAACTTATTAGCCTGAGCTCCACCCTGCACAGTGATGCTACGCGATTCGCTCTCCTGCTGCGAAAACACAGCGGTGACTGAAGTACGCCCAAACTGCAGCTTGGTTTTTATTCCAAACAAAGCCTGACTACCACGTATTAAAGTAGTGTTCAATGGCATGCTCACATGACCTGCTTCTATCAGCTTGATGATCTCATCTTCCTGACCTTCGTATTTCAAAGCCAATCTGTTTTCAAACTGAAACATAGCCTCAGTATTGTAATTGGCTTTAAACTCTATCTTTTCGCCTATCTTGGCTATCACGTTCATCTGGATACGCTGGTCAAAGTCGAAGTTGGTAGTCCGTCGTCTTCTGACATCCATCTGGTCATCATCCCTGAATACGCTGCGTACTCCAAATGTTACTTCAGCCGATCCTTGTGGCCTGATATCAATGGTGTTACTCCCGAAGATCTGGTCAAACACCCTGCCTCCAATATAAATAGGTGGAATAATAGAGCCGGTAGGTGTCGCAGAGCTTGATTTGGCTCGTTCTTTCCAATAGGCATCAATACCTTGTCGGTTTTTGAAGTTCAGATACTCTTTTTCCGACATCACAGTCGGTGTATGATATTGAAAATCACCTATCTTACTTATAAATACATATTGTTTGGTAAGCGGGTCATAGACTACTTCCCGCCTGATGTTTGGCGGATCGCTCAAATATAGTGGGGATTGGTCCTCAAGCTCTTGTTCGGGCAATCCTTTGTCAGCGGGTATAGGATACAAGAGCTGTGTAGTTGTATCCGGCGGTGAATCGGGCTTTGGTATGGGCAATTCGGTATAAGGCCTGGCAACCAGAGATGACGCCAGGATCAGGATCGCTAAAAAGCCGGGAAATAAAAACTGTGTTATTTTTTTCTTCAGTGTGCTCAAAAGCCAATTACTTTACGTTCCTTACCAAACCCATTAATTCATGTAAATAAATAGCTACAACACTTTTAGTGCTTCTTTGAGCAGCTTCTCTACACTCAAGGCAGCGTCTTGCTGTAGCAATTGGGTGAGTGCTTTATCAGCTGTCACCCTGTTGAATCCAAGTACCAACAATGCTGATAACGCTTCCTGCTTGCTTGTATTGTACGACAATCCTGATTTTTGTATATCCTTATCCGATGGCCAGCCTATCTTATCCCGCAGATCAACTACTATACGCTGAGCTGTTTTAGCTCCAATACCTTTCACTCGTTGAAGCATGGCAACATCTGATGAGGAAATAGCCTCTATTGTTTCCATAGTTGTCATAGACGATAAAATCATGCGTGCCGTCGCATTTCCAACACCTGGCACGGTGATCAGCTGAAGGAAAACAGCACGCTCATGCTGGTCAGCAAAACCAAACAACAAGTATGCATCATCACGCACTACATGATGCACATAAAGCTTGATATGCTCCTTACCACTTATAGCTTCAAAAGTATTCAACGTAATCTGGATATGATAGCCTATGCCGTTGACATCCAATATTACATAGGCCGGCGTCAATTCTGTAATTTTACCTGTTAAATAGGCATACATAATGGTATATCTCTTTTTAGGTTTGAAAATAAGGATGTAAAAGTACACATTTCATCGCACTATGGACAGTAGAAATAGCAGCACAAAGACCGATCCTCCAATAGAACACTATATACACCGGCCAATAGATAATCCCTGAAGCCTTGTGCAACTGCAACCATATCTTTTCATTATGGATCAGCAGATATTTCATAACTGCCTCATAAAAAGCCATCAATTGCAATTCTAAATTTTTTCTTAAAATTTTCATTGATTTCATGGGTATATTTTTGGTATTCGCCTGTATTCCTGCTACCTTTGCATGGCAGCAACAACAGTTATAGACTATGGATAAGTTATTCACTAAAGATGCGTTACAGTATCATGCCTTAGGGAGGCCTGGCAAGTTAGAGGTGATCCCTACCAAACCTTACAGTACCCAACGCGACCTTTCGTTGGCCTATACCCCCGGGGTAGCCGACCCTTGTTTAGCCATCAACAAGAATCCTGTTGATGTGTATAAATATACCGGTAAAGGTAATTTAGTAGCTGTCATCTCAAATGGCACAGCAGTATTGGGCTTAGGCGATATAGGACCGGAGGCCGGCAAACCTGTTATGGAAGGCAAAGGATTGCTATTCAAAGTGTTTGCTGATATTGATGTGTTTGATATAGAGATCAATGAAAAAGATCCTGATAAATTCGTAGAGATAGTCAAAGCCATTGCTCCAACTTTTGGTGGCATCAATTTAGAAGACATCAAAGCTCCTGAATGTTTTCGCATTGAAGAAGAGCTTAAAAAAATCCTCCCCATCCCACTGATGCACGACGATCAGCATGGCACAGCCATCATCACGGCTGCGGGGCTGCTCAATGCCTTAGATATCAATGGTAAAGATATATCAGAGCTGAAAATAGTCATTAACGGGGCAGGCGCTGCAGCTATTTCCTGTACCCGACTTTATATCAAACTGGGTGCACGCTTAGAAAATATTTTCATGTTCGACAGCAAAGGGTTGATACGCACGGCACGCACCGATCTGAACGAAGCTAAAAAGCAATTCGCCCGTGAGCTGCCCGAGATCAGCCTGAAAGAAGCACTTCAGGGAGCTGATATGTTTTTAGGCCTATCGGTAGGCGGAGTGATGAAAAGGCATATGCTCCTTTCAATGGCCGAGCAGCCTATAGTCTTTGCATTAGCTAATCCAAATCCCGAGATTGCATACGATGAAGCCATGAACACACGTAGCGATATCATCATGGCTACCGGCCGTTCCGACTTTCCAAATCAGATTAATAATGTACTCGGATTCCCATATATCTTTCGCGGCGCTTTAGACGTGAGAGCTACTGTGATAAATGACCATATGAAATTAGCTGCTTCTCACGCGCTGGCACAACTCACCAAAGAGCCAGTACCTGAAGAAGTAAATATTGCTTTCAACGTCAACAATCTTCGTTTTGGGAGAGAATATATCATCCCTAAACCTACCGATCCGCGTCTGATAGAAGAAGTAGCTCCTGCAGTAGCCAAAGCAGCTATGGAAAGCGGTGTAGCACAAAAGCCTATCACCAATTGGGAGGCATATAAAGAAGAGCTTCGCAAACGGTTGAAAACAAGTAATCCGCTTTTACGCCAGATCAAGACACGCGCCAAGCACAATCCAAAACGGGTGGCACTTGCTGATGCAGAGAATTATAAAACACTGAAAGCTGCTGAAATAGTTTTGAATGAAGGTCTGGCAGAACCCATATTACTAGGTAATGCAACAAAAATAAGAGCTATCATACGAGAGCATGAACTTGAACTGCCTAATGTGCACATCGTTGATCCACGCAGCCATGAACAAAACGGGCTGAGAAAACAGTTTGCCGAGCTGCTGTTTCAGCGTCGCCAACGCAAAGGTATGACGTTTACTTCTGCCAAAGGTCTTATGCTGCATCGCAACTATTTTGCTTCTATGATGTTAAAAAGTGGCTATGCCGATGCCCTGGTTACCGGACTGACGCGTAACTATCCCGATTCGATACGACCTGTATTGCAAGTGATTGACAGATATCAGGGAGCAAAGATCGTCTCTGGCATGTATATAGTCAATACAAACAAGGGTCCTATATTTTTTGCCGACTGTACGGTAAACAAAGACCCAGGTTGGGAGCAATTGGTTGATATCACCTTACAGACTTGTCAATGTGTAAAAGATTTCAAGATAACTCCACGTGTTGCTTTAGTATCGTACTCTAATTTCGGGTCAAGTGATGGTGAAGTGCCCGAGAAGCAACGTAAAGCTATTGAGTACCTGCACCAGCACCATCCCGAACTGATTGTTGACGGGGAGATACAAGCCAATGCAGCACTGAACCCCGAGCTATTGGCCGAATCCTTCTCGTTCAGCAAATTGATGGGTAACCCGGCTAACGTATTGATATTCCCTAACCTTGAATCGGGGAATATAGCGTATAAACTGCTTCAGGAAATAGGTAAGTTTGAAGTCATTGGCCCTATACTCAACGGATTAAGCGAATCAGTACAGGTATTACAAATGGGCTGCTCGGTGAATGAGATAGTCAATATGATCACCATAGCTGTTTTAGATGCCCAGAACAAGCAGGAACGAAGCAACATACAGCTATAACAAAACCTACCACAGCTAATCTAAGTGATATAATATGTTTTAATCGCAGGCGATCTACAGATGCAGTTCAACATTTTTGCCTGTCAGTTGTTCCCTTCTTTATACAACAACACACAAGCTATTATGCGTACTTTCTGGGACGAGCGTTTTGCCTCCGAGCAATATATATACGGCCAAGAGCCTAATGTGTTTTTCAAACAACAGCTTGAGTTGCTTAAGCCTGGCAGAATATTACTTCCTGGCGAAGGCGAAGGACGTAATGGGGTTTGGGCTGCCACACAAGGCTGGGAGGTGCATGCCATAGACCAGAGCATACAGGGCAAAAGAAAAGCTGAACAACTTGCAACTCAAAAGGAAGTAAGACTGCATTCGTATGAAGTGATGAATCTGGCTGATTACACTCCCAACGGTTCTTATTTTGATGCCATTGCCTTGACATACGTACATTTACCCTCTGACCTGCGGAATGTTTTTCATCAAAAGCTGATTCAAGCGTTGAAGCCTGGTGGACATCTGATCTTAGAGGCTTTCGATGTGCAACAGCTTGGATACAACTCGGGAGGTCCGAAAAATATCGAGATGCTCTATACCACCACACTATTAGCCGGGGACTTTGCAGAAATAGAAATAGTATTGTTAGAAGACACTGTTGACGTACTGTCAGAAGGAAAATATCATGTAGGTAAGGCAGCCTTAGTCAGGCTATTAGCAAGGAAACCAATTTGATAGAATGCGGTAGCCTTTTCACTTGTATTATAAAGTAAACGAAGCCCGTATCAAATAAGAACGTTGCGGCTGTATATCACCCGGACGTCCCATATACTCTGTATTTCCAATGTTTTTTACCATCAACGACAGCTGGAACAATGGTGTCAGTTGCATGGCAAGTCTCAGATCCAACAACAAGTATGCATGATTGTTTTCCATCCAGTAGGTATAAAATCCAGGTAAGATCGCTTCTCTTGTAAGAGGTGATAAAAACACATCGTCTATCCGCAACATCTTAGAACGATAGTAAGAATCCATACCTATATCAAATTGATTGATCTGAAGCATATAATGTAGGGATGCCGCATGTTTCCGACGGTATTTCAACATCTCGCCTGTAGCCTTACCAGTCAACTCGTTTATTTCCTTAGGTTCCATAAACACATATCCTCCTCTTAGGTTATGCTTCAGCTTACCCGTTTCCCATTGTATCATCCATTCTGTTTCTACCCCATAGATACGGGCAGCTTCTATGTTGTCAGCCTTGAAGCCGGGACTGAATTTATCAGTGACCGGATTACGATATATGCTAAAAATATATTCGATCATCTGGCGGTGTTCTGCATAAAACACTGCTATATCAAATTGGGCTGTCAATTGATGCCATTTCAATCCTTGTTTCCAGCCTATCTCGGCATTCCAGCCTTTCTCGGGAAGGAGTTTCTGGTTGGGAAATATCTGCACCGCACCTAAGGTAGTAGCTGCATGTCGTTCGGCTATAGAAGGGAATCGATAGCCCTGACCGAATGAAGCCCTTAAATAGGAAAGCTCAAACAGCTTATAATTCAATCCTGCTCTAAACAGAGGTATTAGTTTTTCGTATATGCCGTCTTGTCGTTGTGCTTCGGCCCGCATCCCGGCCACTAACTTAAGTGCCTGATTCGGACTGAGTTCTATCTGGGCAAAAGCACCTGGATTCAAGTTTCTATGGTCTCCGTAGAATGTTGAACGGATATAGGCTGTATGTACCGAAAACCCGCTACTCAGATGTGCCCAGTCGGTTAAAGGGGAAGAAAACTGATACTCGGCATATAAAGATAGAGCCTCACTATCGTTTTGTGTGGAGCCAGGGAACTGATTATCGCTGCGCTGCAGACGCATCCTTAGGTCATGGCGTATTTGATTGGTTTTATGATAACTTATAAAAGGATCAAGGGCAAGAAAGCTAGCATGAAGCAATATGGCAGTGGAAGTATCTTGTATCAAAGCACCTGTTTGGGCGTTTTCCCAAAGTACAAAATCAGTTTTTCGGGTAAATCCACCATTAAAATTCATCCCGTAGATCAATCCTTTTATTTTTGGATCATATCGCTTGAGTTTAAGGTGCATACGGGCTAGGTTCTCTTCGTTTCGCTGACGATAGCCGCTGTTACCCAACAAATTCATTCCAAAACCTATATCGGTATGCTTTTGTTTACGCAGCTGATGAAAGCCTATAGTACCTATTACAGGAGGTCTGTTCCACCATACCCAGTCTTTGTTACGTGGCCGATCGTATATACCAAGCTCAGCATATGCTTTAGTGACAGGTGTAGTAGTAGCATCAGCTGTTCTAAAGTTGATGACCCCGTTCAAAGCTGATGAGCCATACACCACCGATGAAGCGCCTTTGATAATCTCCACCTGTTTGATATTATCTAAAGGCAGGAATTGCCATCGTATGTTACCGGCATCGGCAGCGATAATAGGTAATCCATCCACTAATGCCAGCACCCGACTTCCGGCACCGTAGCTGAATCCGCTCCCACCTCTGATAGAAGCCTGCCCGTCCAACACTTCTATACCCGGGGCACGGGTTATCAGCTCCTGAGCACTGACCGGCTGCTGACGCTCAACCTGATGAGCATCTATCACACTCATACTGACCGAAAGCTCAGCTATACGTTGCTCAATACGACTAGCCGTAACTACTACCTGATCCATTTCTACAGCTTGCTGGACAAGCCATACATCCAAACTCAAAGAATCACCAGACTGAACTTCCACATGCCTGGTCTCAGGCTGATAACCTATCATGCGAAACAATAGAGTATATCTGCCGGGCTGAAGCATAAGCTCATAAAAACCATGCTCGTCGGCCGCTATCCCTTTATTTTTAGCATAAATAACACCTGTTCCGGGCAAAGCTTGTCCATCAGACTTATCTCTGACAATCCCATGTACCACAGCCGGTTGTGAACGAACACTAAACAAGCAACACCAAAAAAGGACAACAAGCCATAAACGTTTCATGTTTGTATAAGTTTATGATTATTAGTGTGTACTACGATTGTAAGACAATTATCTACTAAAACTGCTTCAATCTTCATCTACTTTATCAATTGGTTTACATCTGCCGTATATGAATAAAAAATGCCTGCACTTCTCATCGCACTTTGAACGTCATTCGTATATCCATATCGCGATCCGGGTCTTCTAAATCGGGATAGACAGTGCTGATCTTCAAAGACTGGGAAGTGAGCTCATCTATCCAGGCAGTAAGCGGCATCCCTAACGAATCAGTCGTGATGATCAGTGCCTTACGTTCCTCAGCAAATCGCCAGCCACCAGTATATTGTCCAAAATAGCCAGTCCCATCACGGTTGAACTTAGCCTCCCCTTTGAACTTTTCCAACACAGCACCAGGCTGTGATGCATCTAATCCATCCACTAATAAACTATCTGAAACCCAGACAGGTGAGGTAAGTAAATCAAAAATTTCATCAGTTTTCTCTTTGCTGCATGAGAAAAATACCGTTGAAAATAATAGAAAAAACACGGTGATTATGATCCTGTTGTTCATATTGTTTTTTTCACAAATATACAATAGTTGGAAAACGATACAGTTATCGCTTGAGATTTTAATACGAATCATCCAGGTTTTAAACTAGCTGACAAGTGCCCTACATTCGTTCTGATAGTAGGATCATTTGCTTACCAGACTTTTATAAGCCTTTATGAATATAACCGATTAAAAAAAACCTGAAACAAAAAGTTTGTTTCAGGTTTTTTTGATGCGTGCACCTTTTATAGTCTTTCGTTAGTTCATTGCGATATCAAAAATACGCATATCTTCTTCTACTGTAGTGATAGACTGTATTCCAAATTTTTCCTCTAATATTTGCAACAGATTCGGAGTCAGAAATTGTGGTAATGTAGGGCCTATATGTGTATTTTTCACTCCCAGATACAACAGTGCCAGATGCACTATGATTGCTTTTTGCTCGTACCATGCGATATTGAATACGATAGGCAGCTGATTGATATCGTCCAAATTGAGTACTTCTTTCAGTTTAAGAGCTACTAAAGCCCACGAATAGCTGTCGTTGCATTGTCCGGCGTCCAGCACTCTTGGTATTCCGTTGATATTGCCAAGATTCAGTTTATTATATCGATATTTGGCACAACCTGAAGTGAGTATGACAGTATCATGTGGTAGTTTTTCGGCAAACTCGGTATAATATTCACGGCTTTTTGCCCGGGCATCACAACCCGACATGACGACCATTTTTTTAATGGCACCTGAACTAACCGCCTCCAATATTTTATCGGCTAAAGCTAATACCTGATTATGGGCAAAGCCAATAGTTATCTCACCATTTTCTATCTCTGTGGGTGGTGGGCAAGTTTTAGCTAATTCGATGATCTCACTAAAATCTTTCTGACCGTTGGGTAATAGTTTATCTATATGTTTCCATTCAGGCATGCCGGTAGCTCCTGTTGTAAATACCCTGTGATTATACGTGGTAGATGCTCTGGGTGGTACTAAACAGTTTGTAGTAAACAATACAGGGCCGTTGAAGGTCTCAAACTCAGCTAATTGGCGATGCCATGCATTGCCATAGTTACCAGCTAAATGTGTATATTTTTTCAGTTGAGGATACGCATTAGCCGGGAGCATCTCGGAATGGGTGTAAATATCAATTCCTTGACCTTCGCTTTGAATAAGAAGTTGTTCCAGGTCTTTCAGATCGTGCCCGCTGATAAGGATACCAGGTCTGTTGCCTACACCTATATTGACGGTAGATATCTCAGGATGTCCATACGTTTCAGTATTGGCTTTATCGAGCAAGGCCATAGCTCTCACCCCATATTCACCGGTCTTCAATACCCATGCAAACACATCGTCTATTGAGATTGGCTTGGTGATCATCACTAAACTTTCTTCCATGAAATGGTAAATATCTGGGTCTTCAAAGCCTAAATTCAATGCATGCTCCACATAGGCTGCCATCCCTTTCAGACCGTATAAAACATATTGTTTCAAGCCACGTATATTGACGTTATCATCAAAGCTGGCTATGCTGACATCGGCTGCCTTAGCCAAAAGCTCTTGATCGTCCTTAGGCGACCAATGGATGCAACAATGATTTTCGCTGACGGAAACCTGTTTTAAAAGTTGATCACGATGATCTAACAAATGGTGTATGGTTTGTTTGATGGAGGCATCATCAAAATTGGCATTGGTGATCGTAGTAAATAAAGCCGTAGTAATCAGCCGGCTTTCAGCTGAGGTATCTATTCCCTTTTTGCGGGCTTCGATAGTAAGATAAGAAAGTGCCTGGCAAGCATAAATTAATATATCCTGAAGATCAGATGTTTCTGCAGTTTTGCCGCAAACGCCTTTCGAAATACAACCGGTCGTTCTGACCGTCTCCTGACATTGATTACATAACATACGTTTGGATTTTAAATTGGATATAAATTTTATGCAAAATTATCCATTTTCCCAATGAAAACAGGAAATAGCAGTAAATTAGAAATAGTCTAAACTACTGATCAATCAGGAGTTTCATATAGATTTTTTTCAATATGAACTCATTTCTCAGTACAGTAATAATTCAGGAAAGGCGTAATAGTGCATTTCATCGGAATGCTTCCGTTCAGTCTTTAGCTTACCACCTATTAATATATAATTTTCCAGAGTTTTCTCTGCTGTTTCAGGCGTTCGGTTCGGATGCTTCTGCCGGCTAACTTATAGCGGAAGCTGGCTCATTCGTTCTTAGAGTTTCATTTCAGGTATCTCACCTTCTACTATCAGTTGTCCGGCTGTCTTGGCAACAATTTCTTCCACATCGACACCCGGAGCTCGTTCTATTAGTTTGAATCCTTTATCGGTTATTTCGACTACAGCCAGATCGGTTACAATTTTTTTCACGCATCCTACTCCTGTCAGCGGCAGTGTACATGACGGCAGCAGTTTTGAGTTACCGGCTCTATCGGTATGTGTCATAGCTACTATAATATTTTTTGCCGATGCCACAAGGTCCATTGCACCTCCCATACCTTTAACGAGTTTCTGAGGGATTTTCCAACTGGCTATATCTCCATTTTCGGCTACTTCAAAAGCGCCTAACACGGTAAGATCAATATGTCCGCCGCGTATCATGGCAAAGCTTGTAGCCGAATCGAAGAAAGCAGCTCCTTGTGTATAGGTGATCGTCTGTTTGCCGGCATTGATCAGATCGGCATCTTCCTCCCCTTTGAGAGGATAAGGGCCTATGCCTAATAATCCGTTCTCCGATTGCAATACCACCTGCATTCCATCGGGTATATAATTAGCTACTAAAGTCGGGATACCTATTCCAAGATTTACATAAAATCCGTCTTGCAATTCCTGAGCAATACGACGGGCTATTCCATTTTTATCTAATGCCATAATTCAACTATCTTTTACGCCTCGCGCGTGGTTATAAATTCAATACGTTTTTCAAGGTTTTGTGCTTGGAAGATACGTTGTACGAACACACCAGGTGTATGTATCTGGTTAGGATCAAGGGTTCCTGCCGGCACTAACTCTTCCACTTCGGCTATAGTAATTTTTCCTGCCGTGGCCATTGGCTGATTAAAGTTATTGGCTGTATGCCTATAGATCAGATTGCCATGTGTATCACCTTTCCATGCCTTGACAATAGCAAAATCGGCTGTCAGAGCATGCTCTAACAGATATTTCTTACCATTGAACTCACGAACTTCTTTGCCATCGGCTACTTCGGTACCATATCCTGCCGGGACATAAAAGGCCGGGATACCGGCACCTCCGGCACGACAACGCTCGGCCAGAGTACCTTGTGGGATAAGCTCAACTTCTAACTCACCACTAAGCAATTGTCGCTCAAACTCCGCATTCTCACCAACATAAGAGGCAATCATTTTCTTGATCTGTCGCTTTTTCAACAACAAACCCAAACCAAAATCATCAACACCTGCATTGTTGGAGATACAAGTAAGACCGGTTACATTGCTTTCCACTAAAGCATTGATACAATTTTCCGGTATGCCACTCAATCCAAAGCCGCCTAACATCAACGTCATATTGTCGCCGATCCCGCGAATAGCTTCTAATGCATCTTTTACTACTTTTTTCATCTATTTAAAATTTTGTGATTTTTGTTTATGAAGCTGTTTCAATATTTTTAGCTAATAGAACTGCTTCGCTTTTCTACACTTTTTTACATATATAACAGGTAGCTTATATATATAAATAAAGGTATGTCCATTTGATATATTTTTGGATTTAGTTTTATATCCCCTGCATTTGCAACTCAGACTATATTCTTTGACATTCAAGCTATGAATAATTTGAATCATAACTATTTTGTTGTGCTTTCCCGAACTTCAAGAAATTCAAGGAATTTGGATACAAATGTACGTCTTTTTGCTAATTTCCCAACATCATTTTTTGTGGTGATTAGTTTTTTATTCTGTTGCTTGCCGGCAATAAAAAAAAGAGTATTTTTGCTTGTTTGTTCGCATGCCAACATGCTGTCAAAGCCCGGATGGCGGAATAGGTAGACGCGCTGGTCTCAAAAACCAGTGAGGTAAAACTCGTGCCGGTTCGATCCCGGCTCCGGGCACAAAGAACCCCTGATTTTCATACGAAAGTCAGGGGTTTGTGTGTTTATTCCTGAAAGGGCCTCTTTTGGGGATACCAATTGGTTTCACGTCTAAACAAAAAGCACCTACATCGCTGCAGGTGCTTGATTTTGTGCGCTCCCCCTGCTGGACTTGAACCAGCGACCCTCTGATTAACAGTCGTAAAAAAACACTAAAATAAAAAACCAACAAATCAAAATAAACCACGAAGCAAGTAGCTAATATCAAATGATTTACAAGCTATTTTTCTTTGCGATATTGGCTTGTTTCTTTGCGATATTTTTGTATTTTTGTGTTACAAATCTGTTACAAAAACGAAAATCTGTTACAAATCTGTTACAAAAATGTAACAAAAAATTGATGGATCATGAAGGCAACCGCAACCCTATATCTTGACCCAAGACCGAACAAAAACGGATACTGTCCGGTAAAGATCAGAATAACGTACAACAGCCAGAGAAAATACTATCCTACTGATGTATATCTGTACCACCCGGAAAAATCCGAACCCGACCCCTTGACGGGACTATTGACAGCCAAAAGGCGATCCCCAGAAGAAAAAGAAACACACCGAAAGCTGTTACACTACCTGAACAAAGCAGAAGATGCGATCAACACCTTGAAGGTATTCACTTTCGACAAGTTCAATGAAGTATTTACCGAAAACCGGAACTTAAGAAACAGCGTTTCATACGCTTTTGACAAAAAAATTAAGCTGCTAAAGCTGAACGATCAAATCGGATCGGCCGTTAACTACCAATGCGCTAAAAATAGCATTGAAGACTTTAAGAAAGGATTAACGTTCGCTGATGTAACACCGGAGCTATTGAAGCGGTATGAAAAATGGATGCTAAGCAACGGGCGCAGTATTACTACTGTTGGGATTTATTTACGCTGTCTCAGGGCTTTGTTCAACGCTCAGAAAATAGATAAACTGCTTTATCCTTTCGGTATTGGATTGTACGAAATACCAACCTCAAGAAACATTAAAAAAGCGTTAACCATTGAAGAAATAAGCCTTATCTATCATTATAAGACCGAGCCAATGAGCTATGAAGATATGGCAAAAGACTACTGGATTTTCTTGTACCTGTGCAACGGTATGAACGTCAAAGACCTTTGCCAGCTTAAATGGAGCAACATAGACGGAACACAGCTGAACTATGAGAGAGCCAAGACCAAAAACAGCCGGCAACAACGACAAATGATAACTGTTGCGCTGAAACCGGAAGCACTGGAAGTTATCAAAAAATGGGGACGGCTATCCGTTAACCAGGACGCATTTATCTTTTCACATCTGGATAAAGAAATGACAGCTGAAAGGCAGAGAGCGGTACATCAGCAGTTGACCCAGCTAATCAACAAGCACATGAAAAGGATAGCCCGAAATGTAGGAATAACCAAACCGGTTACCACCTACTCGGCAAGGCACAGTTTCGCAACCATACTGAAACGATCCGGTACGAATATCGCAATGATCAGCGACCTGTTGGGGCATAGCAGCATAGAGGTTACAAAAAACTATTTAGCATCATTTGAATTTGAACAGATTGAGAAAGAGACAGAGGCTTTGACCTCTTTCAGACAAGCCAAGTAAAACACAACTATAAAATAATAACGGTATGGAAACAGCATACGACAAGCATAAAGAAGTATTTGACAGGATCATTAATAGAAACCAGCTTGCGAAGTTTTTAAGCCTGCCAGCACCGGATAGAGTATTTCCCAGCGGCTTTACGTTGCCGCAAACAAGGATAGCAGAAAACAAAAGAGACTTTCAGGCGATCCTGAAAAGAGAACAGGACAAGGAAAAACTTAATGATGTAAGCGAAATAGAACTACTTAAAAAGGATTTGATCCAATACATAAAAGATTTGATTGAGTTACATAGAGGGCTAAGCGGTTACGAACACACCGATAGAAAATTAGTAAACAAAGCACAGAAATTTATTGAATTTTTAAACAGCAAGCAGGAGACCAAAAAAGAAGAGTACAGCGTCCTGCAATGGGCTACAATATTTTACTATGCTGAAATAACCAGCCTAACATCTGGAAGCACAACAAAAGACGGACGCATGCAAGACTTTATAAAAAAGCACAACATACAAACTCGGAGCAAAGAAGAACAACGCTTGAAGCAAGCCAGTATCAAATCTTTCAGAAATACATACTATAAAGTATGCCACCGGATGGCTAAAGACTATCCTATTGCCAAACTTGAAGGGATCATACCTTTTCTTGAGAAAAACTATAAAAAAGTAGTTAATAAAGTTCTGAACGATATTGAATACTTAAAAGAAGAACAGGAAGAACAAAAGAAAGATAAAGGATTGATCTAAAAAAAGTAACCATCTTGTAACCGTTACGCAACCAGTTACACGGTTATAGCTTGCAGCCATTGTTAATTTAATTTTTGTATCAATGGAGCAAGTATTTTTCAATGTACCATTATCCAAGTTAGAACCAATATTCAAACGTTGGATCAAAGAAGTATATCATGAGACTAAAACAACCGAGCCGAAAGAGCAGCCGGAACAACTGTTGACCATACAGGAAGCAGCCGACTTTTTAAATCTTTCAGTAGCTACCATGTACGGAAAGGTTCATAAAAGAGAACTACCATTCATGAAGCGTAGCAAGCGGTTGTACTTTTCACGCACCGAGTTAATGGAGTATCTGAAAGCCGGACGGCAAAAACCTTTTAGCGAAATAGACCAAGAAGCAGAAGCGTATCAATACAAGAAAGGGGGTGCAAAATGAACCATTCACACCCCCAGAGAATAAAGGACAAAGATAATCATTTCGCAACCCAGAAGCAAAAAGTATATCATGCATTTGCTGACTGTCCTAAGACTATGCTGATGGTTGCGGTTGAAACAAACATCTTGAGAGCTAATATTTGCCGATATGTAGCACAATGGGAAACAGAAGGAAGGATCAGCTTAGTTAAAAGCGGAATTTGTCCTATTTCAAAACATAGAGCTGGATTTTATGCAAATCAGACGACCGTTTGAAATAATTGTGCCGAAAACATTACCGGATATTGTCAAGGGTAAGCGCAATGCAGATGCTATTTGTTACCTAATGCATTACGTGTGGTTGCAACCAGCTATCAAAAAGCGGATAGACGAGAAAAATGACGGGTTCGTACCGATCAACAAGAAAAAACTAACTAAACTAATCCATTGTGATATAGATAGTTGTATCAAATTCCTTGAAAAAAACGACTTTTTGGAGAGTGATAAAAAGTACATACCGAATCGGAAAAGTTATTACTATCGACCTAAAGCAACAAGTTTTCAAGTGTATTCCATTACGGAGGAATCACCGTTGTACGAAAGACTGGCAAAGAAGTACAAGGCCAAAAAAACGAATTACAGCCGATTAGAACCACACTTGAATAAGATGGTCAAGAAGTATGATAAAATAGAATATGACAAGGAAGCGGCTATAGAGTGGATCAACAACAATGCAACAGGAAATAAAGCAGCATCTTATCTTGTATCCGTTATCATGTTCAGCGATCGCAGACGGCGGTTCTTTAAACGCAACAGCACAAATAAAAGAGCGGATACAGGCCTGACTAACATGAAAAGTGATTTGCGAAAATTTGTGAAACAAGATTTAGTACAGATAGATTTGAAAAATTCACAATCTTTCTTTCTTATGGTTGTACTAAAATACATGAAGAATTTCACAAAGGATAACGACAAGGATAAAGTACAAACATACAGCTATCCCTTATGTTCTGACTTTGAAAGTTTAGACATAGTCCATTTGATTGGTAATCACAAACTTAATACAAATTCAAAAATTCGTAAAATTTGCGATTTTTCAAAAAATACGACTTTTTGGAGTACTGAATTTATGAAGTTCATGCAATGGGTTTCAACCGGATTATTTTACGATAACATGGCAAAAGAGTACAACAAAAAATCCGGCAATGAAAGTATTTCAAGAAGTCAAGCAAAAGATACAATGTTTAAAGTGTTGTTCTCAAAAAATACTGAGTATCGCAACAACAAAAAATTCACACCTTACAAAAAAGAAAAGGATATATTTAAAGAAGTTTTTCCAAGCATTGCGGAAATAATTACTATCCTGAAAGAAAAAGATCATACACAACTGGCAATACTACTCCAGACCATTGAAAGCATCGTATTTATTGACTATATTGCAAAAGAATTAGTCAACAACAACATCATACCTCTAACAATCCATGATAGCATATTGGTTGAACCGGAACATGAGCAAAAGGCGTTATCCATCGTTAAAAACGTTTTTAAGCGTTTATTTGGCATTGTTCCTACTTTTAGCATTGAACCACTACATGATAAGCAAACATCCTTTAAATTGGAGCTAATGAGCAAAACCGATTGGAGTAACGAAATAATGGAGCTTGAAAACTATTTTTCAGGGATAGAGTTACCAACCTATCCGGTACGGCTTAATCAATGCAGTGTTATAACGGATTGTTCTTTATTTGTGGAAAGTCATCTTTCAGTTGTGAAAGCAAACAATGGAAACAAAACATACTCCCCATATTTAGATGGGCTAATTGAATTTAAAAATATACTCACAAACTTTAATCCGATTAACAAACGATAAAAAACGGGACAATGAAAAGAAATAATGACGGAACATTTGCTGTTGGCAACAAAGGCGGTGGGCGTAAAAAAGGAAGTCGCAACCGTGCGACAGCAGATGTAAGAGAGTTTTTTAATGAATTGATACTTGGGAATCAAGATCAAATTAGAAAGGATTTTGAGCAATTAGAACCGAAAGAACGTATCCGATTCATGATCGAGCTGGCAAAAATTGTTCTACCGGCGTTGCAAAGTATACACTATGAAGACTTGAGTTCAGGAGCGGTTAAAGTGGCTGATCCATTTGCTCAAATGCGACTTAATCATGGTCTTGACAAGGTTGAATGAGAATTTCCCACATGGAGGCGACCGAAAATCCGAAGAATCAAGTTCAGATAATTCAACCTGAAAGATTAACCATAAGTACATGAAAACTACCGTAATGATCTGTATTGTTGCCTTTTTGTGTGTTCCTGATATTGTAAAGCAGCGGTTTGAAATCTTTATAACTTTCCGAAATATTTCGTTTAGTTACATCAATTATTTTCTTTACCGCAACATGGCTCAATCCGAACATTTCTGCAATGGCTTTTCATGATCCTGCCGATTAATTTTTTTTCGGCAATTTTCTCAAACCATTTTATCCGGCTATCGGCTTACTTTTTCGGCATCCTTATTTTCGTTTTCTGTTACAAATCTGTTACAAAGAAAAACAAAAAAGCACCTACATCGCTGTAAGTGCCTGTCTTTCACGCTCCCCCTGCTGGACTTGAACCAGCGACCCTCTGATTAACAGTCAGATGCTCTAACCAACTGAGCTAAGGAGGAATTTCCCGTATTTGGGTTTGCAAAAATAACCTATTTTTGAATCTCTCCAAAGGTTTTCCGAAAAATATTATTTCAAAACAGAACCTTATACTTCATCTAAAAAGGTTTTTTTAATAAAAACTGATCCCATTCAATTTGAATCACTATTTTAGCTGATTGAACCAGTAAGGCATCAGTTTATGAAAAAAGCGATACGATTGGGGATTCTTTTAGCTATCAGCATACTATTCAATAAGTTTGCCTTTACACAAACGGGTAGTCGTATCGAAGATTTCAGCATCAAACTAGTGTTTGTCGATCCTCCTTCCTCCATGCCTTTAGTGCAAAAAACCGCTTTGAAATATAATAAAGATTTTGCTCTTATCCTACAAATGGACGATGGTAATCCGGCTGTACATGATCAGGTAATGCCCTTTTTCAAAGGGCAGCAAGGAAATCCCGGCTTGTTTTTCACCGAAGTAAACCCACAAGATAAGCAACCCTTCAAAATGGATGCGGTACATTTCTCCTTTGCCGCTAACGGAACTGATATACACGATTTTATACCCGGCTTTCTGCATTGGGACAATCTGATCAACTTATGGGCAGGCGAATTCGGTATTGTCAATCATGGGCTAACCGATCCGCCACAGCCGGACAAAGAATTAGAAGCCTTGAGAAACCTTAGCTATACAAAGCGTAAGACCCTCAGCGCTACTATCCCTAACGGGTACGATATGAATGTGTTTGTGGTACCCAATAACGATGTTTCGTTGATACCTTATGCCAAAACCAAACATTTAGTGGTTTATTACGATGGTATCAATGCATTGACAAACCCACAACGAGTAGAAACCTTACCACCTATTCAAGGGATAGAAGTATCCAGAGGTGCTATTACCGGCAATTTATTTCAGGAAGTTCAATCCATAGCTGCTCAAGCTGGCCCTGATAATCATTATATAGCCACCTTTTTTAATCATGGCTTTGGCGGTGTAGATATCAGCTTCGACACTTTTAAGGCCCAGATGAATCAAATTGCTACTGTATTTGGTCAGGATGGACTTGACAATATCTGGTCGGCTTCTTCATCAGAGGTGTGGGAGTATCTACGATTGAAAGAATTGATCACAGTACACAGCCAGTTGGATGGGAACGAGCTTACCATCACTTTCAGTGGAAATAATATACCGGATGATTTTAGATATTATGCGTTGACACTACTCATAGAAGGTGAATCAAACATAGTGGATATGGTGGTCACCCAGCCGGATAATATTTCCACCTACAGATATACTCAAAACAAAGCCTTGCTCAACTTGAAATGGTTAGGAAGAGTACTTCATCCGTTAGATGCTATAGCCACCGATGCGGTGATACAAGCTGAACAGCAGATCACTCCTACTCACGCCCTCATGGCTATGGATTATGTGATGATGCTTCCTGAAGGCGATGTGAAAGAAAATTTACGAGAACGTTTATGTGTCTTACCCGGTATCACTTATGAACCCGGATTCTGTAAACACACAGCCTTCCTTGGCCCTGATCAGGAAGTGTGTCAGGGCGATATAGTCATACTCACTGCGCCCGATGCCATCAGTTATATCTGGAGTACCGGAGAAACGACACAAACTATTCAGTTTGAGGCAGAAGAATCAGTAAGTATATGGGCACAAGCTACTTACGAACATGGTGTGATCATGTCAGATACAGTGTTTATTCAGGTAAACCCACTACCTAATGTACAGGTGTTTCCCAAACAGTCTATAGTTGCTCCCGAAACAGAGGTAACCCTATCTGCAGAAGGTGCTTCAACCTATCTTTGGTCAACCGGCGACACAAGCTCCACTATCATAGTAAGTCCATCAATAACTACTTTATATTGGGTACAAGGCACGGACGACAAGGGATGCAGCGATAGTGACGAAGCCATCATCGAAATAATAACTGATATTATGATTGACTTCGAAGCTACTACAGCATGTTTGGGCGATACAACTCATTTATTTGCAATTGTTGAAAGCAACGACCTGATTGCTGCTATCGAATGGGATATGCACGCTACCGGACAATTCAATGATGCCAGCGGCGATACGGCAAGTATTGTATTTAACTCCCCTGGCGAACATTTGGTTGGGATGCGGGTAACCACTGTAAATGGCCATATTGAAACGGTGTATAACCCTGTATTAGTAGGAGGATATCCTATCATAGATTTTGAATATGACCATCTCTGCCTTGGTGACCAAACTATGTTTACAGGAAACGTCATGATTGACGGAGGTGAGATAAGCAGCCTTATTTGGGAAACTGGTGATGGAAATCAGTATGCGGGACCCTCTATCACTTATCAATACGATGCTGTGGGATCATATAACGTAAGCCTGATCGCACAAAGTACCTTAGGATGTACCGATACCCTGACCAAAGTAATACATATCAATCCTAAACCAGACATAGACCTACGCCTGAACGACAACACCCATATATCCGAAGGCCAGGTAGTTGAACTTGTACCCGATAAAGAACTTATTTTTAAGGTAGTGAGCCGGTATGACGATATTATCTGGATCAATTCCATCACCACTGAAACTTTCCTTGTAACCAAAGCAGGTACTTATTGGGTTAATGTGACCCTTGACGGTTGCAGTTCCACACGCAATTTTTCAGTTACCAGACAAGAAGACATACCAGTAGCCATTGAAGGTTTAATGAATTTGTTCACTCCAAATGGGGATGGCTATAATGATTACTGGGTCATTAAAGACCTTGAAAAGATCAGACCAGTACGGGTTGCAGTATATACTCGCAGCGGCTTATTGGTTTATCAGAACAGCGATTATCAAAACGACTGGGATGGCTATTACAGTGGGAACCCACTGCCCGAAGGCACCTATTATTATGTCGTACAAGACACACATGGACAGATTACTAAAGGCCCATTAACTATTATCAGATGAGAGTGTTACGCTATTTAACTATTTTGTTGATGGGTTGTCTGATCTATAGTAAGGCTTCTCCACAACAACTTCCATTCACAACGCACTACACTGTCAATCCCTACACTCTCAATCCGGCTTTTGCCGGAACAGAAAATCGTTCCCAGCTTTTTCTCAACTATCGGCATGACTGGGCTTCTATACCGGGCAGCCCGAGGACTTATCGAATGAACGGATACGGGCAGCTTGCCAATAATTTATTCATTGGAGGTGAGTTGATGAGTGATCTGGCTGATGTTTTCTACAGATTTAAAGCTGGTGTGAGTGTGTCATACCGACTACAACTTGCATCAAATCAATATCTGAGCTTCGGATTGGCCGGCCATTTGTTTCAAAGTGTGATCCGCTTAGATCAGTCAGTCATTCAAGATTCGGATGATCCGGTACTACGCGATTTAGACCGTATGCTACGCTCAAATTTCAACACCTCCTTTGGATTGGTGTATCAGGCCGATGAGTTTACTATAGGATTTGGGATGCCCGTTATGATACGAACCAAAGAAGCTTATTGGAGCGAAAACTCTCACCGATTTGCATACGAACGCGCATATAATTTATATCTCTCAAACTGCTTTGAGATAGATGCTTCTTGGGATTTTACTCCAATTATCTTAGTGCAAAAAACTATTAATCAGCCAACTACAGTAGATCTCTCAGCTATGTTTCGGTATGAACGCCAGTTTTGGGCTGGGTTCCATTATCGCAACAGCATGGTCTTTGGACTCAATGCCGGGTTTAAACTGATTAACGGACTATTGTTTCATTACAGTTATGAGTTTGGTGGAGGTGAATTGCTTGCACAATCGGGTGGTACCCACGAGATATCAATAGGCTGGAGTAGGCAGCTTGAAAAAACGAATACACGAAAACGTCCTAGCCGCCGTATTGATTATGGTTCATACAGGTACAACGACCCGAATCGGAATCACAACAACAGGAGTGAATCGCCCATTGCACCTCTTGCGCCTCCTAAGCGAAAACCTCATTTTGCTCCCTACGAAAAGTTTAACTAAAAACTCGTACCTTAGTACCAAATCTGATGCAGTAATTATGAAGGCCTTATCACCATCGGGTAAACATATCATATGGATAGTGGCAAGCTTATTTTGCCTGCTTTATTCGCCTGTAGAAAGTATTGCACAAGCTACAGGCCCACCTGACGTACAGTTTATTATGATCAGCTTCGATCAACCCCTAACTACCGTTCAGGTTGAAAAAACAGCACTCAGATACGGAAAAAGCTTTGCATTAAGCTTTCATACTGACGATGGAATTGAAGATGTGTTTACAGTAGGATTTCCATTTTTTACCGGAATAAACACACAAGGCACTCAGCATCCAGGACTGTTTTATACTGATGGATGCGGCAACGATATATCCTTCAAACTGAGCAACGCCCTGTTTTCATACAGCGGATATAATAATGAGGACATGCATCAGCCCGATAACAACTATGGTGCAGTTACCTGGCCTCAGCTAGCTATGATGTATCAAAACAACTGTGCCATCTATAATCACGGATTCACATCGGATGCATTTACCGAACCAGACTATATGACCTATTCAATCCGACGAAATGAAAGCTTCATTCGACGCAGATTATTAGAAGTTACTGATGGTGGAGTTCGCACTCGTATCTTTGTAAACCCTAACGGAGTAACCGATTATACGCCGGTAGCTTTTTCCGAAGGATACCGCGCCGCAATGCGTATGGGAGCCTATGGAATCATACCTGACAATGGAGGCGACGTGAATAGTGTGAATAACTGGAACCAACAGCTAGAATTAAATAGAGTAATTGCCGAATCAATAGATGTGAAACTACTAGCCGATCAACTTGCAGCTCAAAGTACTGGAGGCGTAAACATGTGGATGCCGGTGTTCACTCACCGAATTATTGAAGACTATCCGCAAGCAACCTTTTACAACGACTTCAATTATATAGCCGAAACATATGGTAAAAACGGAGCAGACAATATCTGGATGGCTAGCGAAGAAGAGATACTGAACTATTTGGTAGTACGTGATGCCACCACCATCAATCATATTGTCAATGGGAATACTTTGTTGATCAATCTTGAAGGCGATATACCCGGCGATATGAGATTTTATCCGTTGAGCCTAACCGTGCAAGCCGATGCACAAATCACAAATATCGTTATCAATGGGGGTTCGCAACACAGCTTTACCGGTATAGGTGAAACCCAGGCACTGATCAATCTGAGCTGGGATGGGAGCATACTTCCAGACCTGATCACAGAAACAGAAGAAAACGTAAGCCGTGCTGAACAGCAACCTACCCAATACAACGCTTTGGTAGCTATGGATTACGTCCTTATGCTACCCGATGGCGCAATAAAAGAGGGGTTCAGACAACGACTGTGTCAACTTGAAGGAATAGGATATGAAGCCGGATTCTGTGCCGATTGCAGTTTTAGTTTAGGTGATGATATTGAGATTTGCCCTTACGACTGCCTGACTTTGGAGGCCCCCTATTATCCCGACGCTTCTTATATTTGGAGCACAGGTGAAACAAACCACTCTATTGAGGTGTGTCCACACACCACAAGCACGTATTATGTTCAACTAACTACAGCTGATGGGTGTATTGCTTCCGATACTATCACCTTATATACTAAGTCAGCCCCTGTTTTCGACCTTGGAGAAAATGTCGAAGCATGTCAGGGTACTATGATACCCATACAAGGCCCTATAGAATCTGGATATACGTATCAATGGTATGTAGGAGGCGAGCTTCAACCGGAAGCAACCGAAGCACTATTCTACTATGTACTTACAAACACCACTTTTGTGAAATTAATCGTAACAGCTGAAAACGGGTGCAGCACAGCAGACTCTATAGAAACTATCGCCTGGCCACTTCCTGAATTAGAGATTATCCCTCAACAGGCCGATCTCTGTCAGGGCGATCAGCTGATACTCACAGCTATGGTACATCAAAACGAAAATATTCTCTGGTGGGACGGCAGCACCCAGCCTCAAATTACATTTATAGCTGACGAACCGGATATATATAATCTATGGGCAACAGCACTCAACGATTTCGGCTGCACGGCATCAGATACAGCTATAATCAGCGTATATCCAAATCCAATATTCTCATTGGAATTAGTAAGTGGGTCAACCACCATTTGCAGCGGAGACCTTATCACCCTGAAAGCCGATTTAACTAATTATACCGATATCAGCTATATTGTTTGGAATAATAGCGACACAATGTATCTGACCGGGCCATCAGTCGTTTATCAGGATTTTGTCCTGACCGAACCCATCAGCCTAACTGCCAAAGCAGTCACTACTTACGGATGCACTTTCTCCGACACTATCTCCATAGATGTATTTCCTGCTCCATCCATGACTATCACAGCCGACACAGCCATATGCAAAGGCACAACTATAACATTGGAAGCCAGTGGAGGCAGCGGTTGTAGCTGGTACGACAGCGAAGGTATGTTGATCTCCGAAACCTATCAATTAATAATACATCCTGAACAATCAAGCTATTATGTTGCTGTGATAGGCGGTGTTCCGCCAATGTTTTGTCAGGCTTCCGACACAGTATTTGTAGAGTTGCTTCCTACACCTGAACTTATTATTGAGGCCACTGCCACAACCGTTTGCGCCGGATCAGCTGTACAGCTCACCGCTCATGGTGCAGACAGCTATTTGTGGAGGCATGGCCCTACATCCGCATCTATTGAGGTATGGCCTGTTACAGACACCATTTTTACTGTTATAGGCCTCACTCAGGCAGGATGTGCTGATTCAGCTCAAATTGCCATTGAAGTATTAGCTGTACCGGAGGTGATGTTGACCGGCCTCTTACCTGCCTATTGCCAGAATGATGTGTCGGTAATGCTCACAGGCTATCCTGAAGGAGGGGTTTTCAGTGGGCCGGGAGTAGATAGTAACTGGTTCTCACCTTTAACAGCAGGACCGGGATTGCACGATATTGTCTATACTATTACAGCCGAAAACAATTGCATGGGAAAAGACACTGCTACTGTACGGGTTTTTCCTTTTGAAATGACCATTGATTTAGGACCAGATACAACCCTTTGCCCGCATGAAATACTACCGCTTGATGCTGGAGAAGGGTTTAGCCATTATTACTGGTCAACTGGAGAGACCTCACAAACAATAACGGTATCGGCTATGAACTATGCAGCAGGCATGTCCCATCAGATACAAGTAGCCGGAGTGTTGAACGGATGCACAGCTACAGGCAAAATAACGATGACCATACGCGACGACTGCTATATTGGGATCAATGAGAAAAAAAACTCATCTCTATTCTTGTTAACTCCAAATCCTACAGCAAGCAATATCCGATTATCAGTAGCGCAACAGATTGAGGATGCAGAGGTACAAATAATTGATATTCAGGGAAACAGAGTCTGGAAATCTCCTGCATTATTCAATCTTCAATCAAATGAATATATCATACTGCCCGTTACTGACCTAATTGCTGGTATATATTTTATTCATTTGATCACCAACAAAAAAATCCTCACACAAAAACTTATCAAGCTTTAGCAGTTAGTGGCTTCAAAGGTTTTTAAATATCATACCATTTAGCTTGTTATCTATCTGTGTTTGTTATCCATTTCTGATACAGGGTTTATCTGATGTGGTAAAAATATAATTTGTCTCACATCAGATATTTATCTAACTTTGCCGCCCTATTTTTTGATCAGCGAAAAGAAGTGAAACCGCATAATGAATTCATCATACCCTTAACCGGGCTGCCCTTAGGTTTAAAGCATCACGAGTTTGAGCTGAGCCGGGATTTTTTTGTAGAAGAGGCTTATGAAGGTGTTTCAAACGGGCAGGTAACAGTACTGTTGACCTTAGACAAACATGAAAACATGATCGAACTTCTGTTTCAAATCGAAGGATGGCTTGAGGTAAACTGCGACCGATGCGGAGACGCTTATCAACAGTCAATTCGTTCTAATCAAAAAATAATTTTTAATTTCGGAGACCATTACGAAGAAGAGTCAGATGATATATTTGTGATACCGGCAGATTTACATGAATACAATCTTCGCCAGTTAATCTATGAATACACCATATTATCGCTTCCATTACGAAAGATACATCCTAACGACAAAGCTGGTAACAGCACCTGCAATCCAAACGTACTGAACAAGTTGAACGCATTTAGGCCATCGCAGGCTACTGACCCACGTTGGGATGCACTAAAAAAGTTACAGCATCAATAATTAATTTAATGTAAACCATTATGGCACATCCAAAAAGAAAACAATCTAAAACACGCAGAGATAAAAGAAGAACACACGATAAAGCCAAGCTGCCTCAACTGGCTAAATGCCCAACAACCGGCACTGTCCATGTGTATCACCGCGCATATTATGTTGATGGCGATCTGTACTACAAAGGAAAGTTGGTCGTAGCTGCTAATTAGCAGCTGATGATCCAGTATAACTTGCTTTATTCATCTTCTTAATCATGCGCCTGGGCCTTGATGTTTTTGGAGGCGATTTTGCACCCCAAGCAACTCTGGATAGTTTAAAGTTGTTGATCCCTGAGTTAACAGCTGATACTACCATAGTACTTTATGGAGATGAACAGCATATAACAAACTACCTCAAGAATCAGTTTGCCAATCAAAACGGCATAGAGATAGTTCATGCCCCCGACACTATCGGCATGGGCGATAAATCCACCAAGACCTTTCACACTAAACCACAATCCAGCATAGTCAAAGGATTTGAAGACCTTACCAACGATGCTATAGATGTGTTTGCAAGCGCCGGTAATAGCGGTGCAATGATGGTTGGAGCAGTAAACGCTGTAAACACTATACCCGGTATCATACGACCAGCAAGCTGTGTCCCTATACCCAAGATAAGCGGAGGCTACAATATCATACTCGACGCCGGGACAAATCCCGACACCAAAGCCGAAGTATTGTATCAATACGGACTGTTAGGAAAACTTTATGCCAAACATGTATTAGCAATACCCAACCCAAGGATAGGTCTGCTCAATATAGGCGAAGAAGAGAAAAAAGGTAATTTATTGGTACAGACGGCCTTTCAAATGATGAAAGACTGTCCTTATTTTAATTTCATCGGAAATATCGAAAGCAGAGATCTGTTCAGAGATAAAGCAGATGTGATCGTTTGTGATGGGTTTATCGGAAACATAGTGATCAAACAAATCGAAGCTATGTACCGTATTATGGAGAAAAGAAATCTGTTGGACGACTATTTTGTCCGGTTTAATTATGAGCTTCATGGTGGAAGTCCGATCATAGGTATCAACAAAAACCTCATCCTCGGACACGGGATAAGCAATGCATTGGCAATCAAAAATATGATGCTCACAGCTCGGGATATTGCCTTTTCCGGCCTCAACCAAAAAATTAAAGAAGCTTTCAAAGAAATTGAAAAAGAAAAGTGAATCATAAAATTTTGAACAAATGAGACGATACAAAGCTGCTATCACAGGGATACATGGCTGGGTACCAGAGGATATCCTCACTAATGCCGACTTTGAAAAAATGGTCGACACTACAGACGAATGGATATTAAGCCGCACCGGAATACGCGAGCGACACATACTGAAAGGTGAAGGTAAAGGAACCTCAGTAATTGGAACCGAGGCAGTAAAAGGATTGCTACTCAAAACGCAAACCAAACCCGAAGATGTGGATATGCTTATTTGCGCCACCGTAACACCCGATATGATGTTTCCGGCTACGGCAAACATCATCAGCCATAACTGCGGGATCAAAAACGCCTTTAGCTACGACCTTAATGCAGCTTGCTCAGGATTTTTGTACGCATTAGTCACCGCTTCAAAATTTATTGAAAGTGATACTCATAAAAAAATTATCGTTGTAGGAGCCGATAAAATGTCGTCTATAGTTGATTATACCGACCGTCAGACTTGCGTACTCTTTGGCGATGGAGGCGGAGCCGTTTTACTTGAACCTACAACTGAAGAGATAGGCCTGATTGATTCTATCATGCATACCGACGGCTCAGGGATGATCCATCTGCATATGAAAGCCGGTGGATCGGCTAAGCCACCATCGCATGCTACCATAGATGCCAAAGAACATTTTGTATATCAGGAAGGCCAACCAGTGTTTAAGTTTGCCGTTACCAATATGGCAGATGTAGCAGTGGCTATCATGGAAAAAAACCAGCTCACATCCAAAGATATAGCATGGTTAGTACCACATCAAGCTAATATGCGCATCATTGAAGCTACTGCCAGACGTATGGGAATTCAAAAAGAACAGGTGATGATCAATATTGAGCGCTACGGCAACACCACATGCGGCACCTTACCCCTATGCCTGTGGGAATGGGAGCCACAGCTACGAAAAGGCGATAATATTGTATTAGCTGCTTTTGGAGGAGGCTTCACATGGGGCTCCATCTGGCTAAAATGGGCATACGACCCAGCATAAATCAAGACATTGAACCGGCTAACCGCCGGTTTTTTTTGCTTTTATAAGTCAGTATGATGAAAATATAAAACAATTGGATAAGCGAGCACCTGAGCTGGGTGTTACCCATTTCCAAATGATTTTTACTACCTTTGCAGCCAATTTTTTATATCTGATAGTCAATCGAATAAACCATGTCGCAAGTGAAATACAGAGAATATAAGCAACTTAACCTTACCCAGATAGGAAAGGACATCAGAGCTTTTTGGGAGAAAGAGGACGTATTTCGTAAAAGTTTGGAAACTCGCAGCACAGCCCAACCATTCGTGTTTTATGAAGGACCGCCTTCTGCCAATGGTGTGCCAGGCATCCATCACGTCATGGCAAGAGCTATCAAAGATATTTTCTGTCGCTATCAAACACTCAAAGGAAAATACGTACAAAGGAAAGCTGGCTGGGATACACACGGACTTCCGGTTGAAATTGGAGTAGAAAAAGCCCTGGGAATAACAAAAGATGATATAGGCAAAAAAATAAGTGTAGAAGAATATAATCTGGCCTGCCGGCAAGAGGTAATGAAATACAAGGATTTATGGGACGAGCTGACCCTAAGCATGGGGTATTGGGTTGATCTTGAAAATCCTTATATCACCTTCGAGAACAAATACATAGAGACAGTATGGTATCTATTAGATAAGCTGTACGAAAAAAACCTGCTTTATAAGGGCTATACCATACAACCTTATTCACCCGCAGCCGGTACCGGACTAAGCACACACGAACTGAATCAGCCTGGTTGCTACCGCGATGTAAAGGACACATCTGCAACAGCCCAGTTCAAAGTAATACCCGACGAGAAAACGAAGTTTTTACCTTTTGATGAAAAGCTACCGTTATATATTTTGGCGTGGACAACCACCCCCTGGACCCTGCCCTCAAATACTGCATTAGCCGTAGGTCCCAACATAGACTATGTATTAGTTAAGACCTTCAACCCATACAGCGCACAAGCCGTACAACTTATTTTGGCCAACGACCTGATCACATCTTATTTCGATCCGCAGATGGCCAACATCCCATTAGAAACCTACAAAGCCGACGATAAAAAAATCCCGTTTCAGGTCGTAACTTCTTTCAAGGGAATACAGATGCAGGGATGGCGCTACGAACAACTTATCCCCTGGATAGCTCCTATGGGTGATGCATTCAAGGTTATTACAGGAGATTTTGTAACTACTAATGATGGAACAGGTATAGTCCATATTGCACCTACTTTCGGAGCAGATGACGACAGAGTAGCAAAAGCTAACAACATAGCCCCACTTCTGCTCATTGATACCGAAGGAACCAAACGACCAATGGTAGATCTGAAAGGACGTTTTTATCTCATTGAAAACTTAGATACTGATTTTGTTGGAAAATACGTCAACACATCTTTATATACCGGGTTTGCGGGGAGATTTGTCAAAAACGAATACGACGAAAGTATTCCTGCTGATGCCGCTACTCTTGATGTGGATATAGCCGTTATGTTGAAAAAGGAAAACAAGGTATTTCGTATAGAGAAATATATCCATAGCTATCCGCATTGCTGGCGTACTGACAAGCCCGTACTTTACTATCCTATGGATAGCTGGTTTATTCGTACCACAGCATTCAAAGAACGTATGTTAGAGCTCAATGCTACTATCAACTGGAAGCCAAAAGCGACTGGTGAAGGACGTTTTGGCAACTGGCTTGAAAACCTGGTCGACTGGAACCTCTCCAGATCCAGATTTTGGGGTATCCCACTCCCGATCTGGACTAGCGAAGACAAAACCGAACAACGCAGCTTTGGCTCTATCGCTCAGCTAAAAGCAGCCATAGACGAATCAGTTCAGGCAGGATTCATGCAGTCTAATCCTTTTGCCGATTTTGTTACAAACGACCTGAGCGATGAAAACTATAGACGCATCGACCTGCATCGACCTTATTCAGATCGCATCATCCTCAAATCGCCTACAGGAAAACCTATGTATCGCGAACCCGACCTGATAGATGTGTGGTTCGATTCGGGAGCTATGCCATACGCACAACTGCATTATCCGTTTGAAAACCAAACCGAGTTCAAACAAAATTTCCCGGCCGACTTTATAGCCGAAGGAGTAGATCAAACACGTGGATGGTTTTTTACATTGCATGCCATTTCCAGTATGTTATTTGATTCGGTAGCATTCAAAACAGTGGTATCCAACGGGTTAGTCTTAGATAAAAATGGTAACAAAATGTCGAAACGGTTGGGTAATGCAATTGACCCTTTCGATACCATTGAAAAATACGGCCCCGATGCAACACGCTGGTATATGATCACTAATGCACAGCCATGGGATAACCTGAAATTTGATCTGAACGGATTGGATGAAGTGAGAAGGAAATTTTTTGGCACGCTCTACAACACTTATTCATTTTTTGCCCTTTATGCCAATATCGATGGGTTTAGGTATGCAGAAGACGAAATAGCCTATGAAAAACGTCCGGAAATTGATCGCTGGATACTCTCTGAGCTTAACTCTTTGGTTACCATAGTAGATGATGCGTATGCCGCTTATGAGCCGACTAAAGCCGGTAGAGCAATACAGGATTTTGTAGATGAGCATCTGAGCAACTGGTATGTTCGTCTTTCAAGACGCCGCTTCTGGAAAGGAACTTATACACAGGATAAAATATCGGCCTACCAAACCCTCTATACCTGTTTGGAAACCATCGCATGCTTAGCATCACCTATAGCTCCTTTCTTCAGTGAACAGCTTTACCGTGATCTGAATACTATAACGAAAAGAAAACCTGAGATATCTGTTCATCTGACCTTGTTTCCAAAAGCCGACAATAATCTGATTGACAAAGACCTGGAAGAGCGTATGGAAATGGCTCAAAACATATCGTCTATGGTGCTTTCGTTGCGTAAAAAAGTTAATATACGTGTCCGACAGCCACTAAACACCATCATGATCCCGGTATTGAACAGCAAGATGAAACAGCAGCTGAAAGATGTGGAGGCTCTCATACTATCTGAGGTGAATGTAAAAAAGATCGACTACCTCTCCGACGATTCCGGTATATTGATCAAAAAAGTTAAACCAAACTTTAAAACTCTCGGACCTAAATACGGAAAGCTTATGAAGCAGATCAGTGCTGCTCTGACAGGCTTTTCGCAATACGACATCAAACAAATAGAGATCACTCGATCAGCAAAACTCCGTATGGATGAACAGGATATCATTCTCGGGTTAGAAGATATAGAGATCATACCGGAAGACATACCCGGCTGGACAGTAGCCAGCACTGATAAATTAACCGTAGCATTAGACATCACTTTAGATGATGCATTGAAACAAGAAGGGTTGGCACGGGAGCTGATCAACAGGGTACAAAACCTTCGTAAAGACAGTGGATTGGAAGTAACCGACCGTATCATGCTTGAGATAACTGCATCAGGTGAAATGCTGCAAACATTGCAAGACCACGAACCCTATATTAGCTCTGAGACATTGGCAAGTATCCAGCTTCACGAGCCAGATCTAACCGGAGAATCGGTTCAGGAAATAGAATTGACCGATGGAATCAGGGTGAAACTACGCATATCGAAGGTTATTTAATAGTTTTTTAAGCTATTTTATTGCGTTCGATCAATTTTGTTGTATATTTATACCGGATTCATGTAATGAATCGTTGAATGATAAATAATACTTATAGCCATGAAAGAGAAAACACAAATTGAGGAGCCTGAGGTCAGGAAGACCAGGTACTCAGATGAGGAGTTGGAAGAGTTCAGAGAGATCATTCTGAAAAAACTTGAAAAAGCCAGATCAGACTTGAAGTTACTTACTGAAGCGCTCTCGAATGACAGTGAGAATGGAACCAATGATACTTCCCCTACTTTTAAAATATTAGAAGAGGGCTACCATGTGCTCTCAAAAGAAGAGAATGGCAGGTTAGCTGCCCGTCAGCAGAAGTTTATCACCAATCTTGAAAACGCATTGGTACGCATAGAAAATAAAACCTATGGCATCTGCCGGGCTACTGGTAAGCTCATCGCCAAAGAAAGACTGCGTATCGTTCCCCATGCCACTCTCAGCATTGAGGCTAAACTCAGGCAGTAACTATCTGATGCAGAGTATAAACAATTATAAAATATGAGTTTCATCCCTGACCTGAAAATGGTCAGGGTTGATTATTTAATGCCTTATAATTAGCTGTCCAATATCGTGAAAAGACCACTGTGGATCATACTGCTCATCCTGTTAGCAGATCAAACGCTGAAAATCTATATCAAATCAACCATGACCCTTGGACAGGAATATGCCATAGCCGGAAATTGGTTCCTGATCCATTTCACCGAAAACAACGGCATGGCATTCGGGCTTCAGTTTGCCGGCGAGTGGGGTAAATTGGCTTTAAGTATCTTTCGTATCCTGGCTGTGATAGCTATAGGCATTTATTTATATCTGCTTGTCAGAAAAAAAACTTCTTTCGGACCTGTGTTAGGAGTAACACTCATTCTGGCCGGAGCTCTTGGCAATATTATCGATAGCACGTTTTACGGCCTGATATTCAGCGAAAGCAACCCTTTTAGTGTCGCAAAATTCTTACCCGAGACGGGTGGATATGCCGGATTCTTACAAGGAAAAGTAGTGGATATGCTCTATTTCCCACTCTTGGTTATCAAGCAAGAAGAGGCAGCAGCATGGCTACCCGATTTTCTGTTTGGCTATGACGGTTATTTTGTGTTCTTCAGACCGGTATTCAACATAGCCGATTCAGCTATCACTATAGGGGTGCTATGGTTGTTGCTATTTCAAAGAAAATTTCTAAAAAAATTATAGATCAGGCTGATCAAGCTGTATCCGCAAAATAAATCAGTAAAAGAGAGGCAAATTACCTACAAAAATTTATCTTTGCCCACGCATTATATAGATAGAATATTTTACACCCTATGGATCAAAGAAAAACCGGACATATCGTACAAATTATCGGGCCTGTTGTTGACATAGCTTTCGACAATGATATTCAATTGCCCGATTTGCATGAGGCACTTGAAATTACCCGCGACAATGGTGAGAAGCTTATCCTTGAAGTACAACAAGGCATAGGTGAAAACACGGTACGAACCATTGCTATGGATTCTACTGATGGGTTGCGCAGAGGTATGAAAGCAGTGTTGTTGGGTCGACCTATCTCTATGCCCGGAGGCGACCAGATAAAAGGAAGGCTGTTCAACGTTATAGGCGAGCCTATTGACGGACTTAGACCCATGAAAGACAGTAAATTATACAGCATACACCGTGAGCCTCCCAAGTATGAATTTCTGTCTACACAAACCGAAGTACTCTTTACTGGCATCAAAGTTATTGATTTGATAGAGCCTTATTCAAAAGGAGGAAAAGTAGGCTTGTTCGGAGGTGCCGGAGTGGGTAAGACAGTGATCATCATGGAGTTGATCAACAATATTGCCAAGTCATATTCCGGTATGTCGGTATTTGCAGGTGTAGGAGAGCGTACCCGTGAAGGAAACGATCTGTTGCGCGAAATGATAGAATCAGGCGTAGTAAAATATGGTGATGCGTTTCTGGAAAGTATGGAACAAGGCAGCTGGGATTTATCAAAAGCCGACTACGACCAAATAGCCGAATCGCAGGCTACATTGGTTTTCGGTCAGATGAACGAACCTCCGGGAGCCCGTGCACGCGTTGCTCTGAGCGGTCTGACATTAGCTGAGTATTTCCGCGATGGAGACGAAGAAACAAGTGGTAGAGACATACTGTTCTTTATCGACAATATCTTCCGGTTCACCCAGGCTGGTTCAGAAGTATCAGCACTGTTAGGACGTATGCCCTCAGCAGTAGGATACCAACCTACTTTAGCCACTGAAATGGGACTGATGCAAGAACGAATCACCTCCACCAAGCGAGGTTCCATCACATCAGTACAAGCAGTATATGTTCCAGCCGACGACCTTACCGACCCCGCACCAGCTACCACCTTTGCACACCTTGACGCTACAACCGTACTCAACAGAAAAATCTCAGAACTTGGGATATATCCTGCCGTTGACCCGCTTGACAGCACCTCGCGCATACTGAACCCGGATATAGTTGGCGAAGCTCATTACAATACCGCACAACGGGTAAAAAATATTCTCCAACGCTACAAAGAGCTGCAAGATATCATCGCTATCTTAGGGATGGACGAGCTCTCAGAAGAAGACAAGCTTACAGTTCACCGCGCCAGACGAGTACAACGGTTCCTGTCGCAGCCTTTTCATGTCGCAGAACAATTTACAGGTATCCCCGGAACAATCGTATCTATAGAAGATACCATCAAAGGATTTAATATGATCATGGATGGCGAAGTGGATGAATATCCGGAAGCAGCGTTTAATTTAGTGGGAACCATAGAAGAAGCCATCGAAAAAGGAAAACGCCTGATGGCAGAAAGTGAAATATAAACCACATGAAATAGACGTATACTTTTCAAACTAAGCAAACCCCTGCTGCATATGATAGAAAAGTGTAAAAGAAAGAAGATACTATCAGTTGAAATTTTTTGGGACCGACTTGTACTAAAAAGATCATAAAATTATATACCGATGAAACTGGAAATCATAACACCCGACACCACTATTTTTACTGGTGAAATAAGTCTGGTACAATTGCCCGGATTGGATGGGTTATTTGAAATACTACACAATCACGCACCTATGATTGCTGCCTTAGGAAGGGGAAGAGTAAAGATTGTGGACGAGAACAAGAAAACCCAGTTTTTTGAAATAAACGGTGGCGTATTAGAAGTGCTTGATAATCACATCTTGATATTATCCGAATAAGTATATACATACCCATATCATAGTACCGGGAGCCCAACACACTTCCGGTTTTTTTTTGATCTCTCATGAACCTGTCTATCCTTACTAAATCACCTAAGGATACAACATTAGCCAATTTGCCGAAGCCTAAATCAAAGCAGCCTTAAACCGACTTTCAGAACAAATAACGTATAAAAATTCTTAGATTTGCGCCTAACTAAAATGCAATTTCAATCAATACATGAAACTATGAAAAAATTTATCTTATTGGTAATTCTGGCATCGTTACTCCAGCTTCAAAGTAATGCTGACGAGGGCATGTGGATTCCTGCACTGATCGAAAAGCTCAATATTGACGATATGCACCGCATGGGTCTTAGGCTCACTGCTGAAGAGATATACAGCGTAAACCAAAGCAGCATTAAAGACGCGATAGTCATTTTTGGTCGTGGCTGTACCGGTGAGATCATCTCCGAACAGGGATTACTCCTGACCAATCATCATTGTGGCTATGGAGCTATCCAGTCTGTCAGCACAGTTGAAAACGATTATCTGAAACATGGTTTTTGGTCTAAATCCTTTACAGATGAGATACCTATACCCGGCCTCACGGTTCAGTTCCTGATACGGATGGATGACGTGACCACCAAAGTATTAGATGGGATAACCGACGATATGACAGAAAAAGAAAGAAACAAAGCTATTCGTGAGCAAATACAGAAAATCGAGAAAACAGCTTCTGAAGACACTCATTACAATGCAATTGTAAAGGAGTATTTTGGTGGTAATACATATTATTTACTTATATACGAAACCTTCCGCGACGTACGTCTGGCCGGTGCTCCACCACAGTCTATAGGAAAATTTGGCGCCGATACAGACAACTGGATGTGGCCTCGCCATACCGGCGACTTCTCTTTGTTCAGGGTGTATGCCGGACAAGATAATAAGCCAGCCGACTACAGCCAAGACAACAAACCCTATACACCTCGCCATTACTTGCCCATAGCAGTTGATGGAGTTCAAAATGGTGATTTTGCCATGATATTAGGTAATCCGGGCAGCACAAACAGATATCTCACCTCATGGGGAGTAGAAAGTATCATACACGAAAGTCACCCGGTACGCATCTCCATCAGAGCCGAAAAGCTGCGTATCATGGACGAACATATGAAAGCCAACGATAAGGTCAGGCTGCAATATGCCAGTAAATATGCTGGAGTATCAAACTATTGGAAAAACTTTATCGGACAGGTACGCGGGCTGAAACGTATGCAGGTGGTGGATAAAAAGCAGCAGATCGAAAAAGATTTCACCGTACGTATTGAGACCGATCCCGAACTCATGAAAAAATATGGCAAGGCATTACCTCTGATCCATGATGCATATGAACAGATGCGACCTTTTAATCAGGTACGATGGTATATGGTAGAAGCTGTGTTCTCTGGCAGCGAAATATTAAGTATTGCTAACCGCTTCACCCGTTTATATGAATTACTGAACACCAAGGAACAAGACCAGGAAGCCATACAAAAAGAGACCGATAGGCTGTTAAACACTCTTGACAATACCTATAAAAACCTTGATGCCGGATTAGATCAACATATGTTAGCACGTATGATGGAAATGTATTATCAGGAAGTTCAGCCGGGGTTTCAACCTGATCTGCTAATAAAAATGGCCGGCAAGCACAAACAGGACTTTGATGCCTTAGCTGTATCAGTATTTAAAAAGACCATGTTTGGGAGTCCCGATAAACTCAGAACTTTCTTGCGTCAGCCCAAAGCAAAAACTATAGCCGACGACCCTGCCTATCAACTGATCAGAGCCTTTGTGGATATCAATAAAGAAGTGCAACAACAGTTGAGTGAGCCTATGGAGAATCTTCGCAAGGGAAGCCGGCTGTTTATTGCCGGACAAATGGAGATGCAACCCGAGCGCAAGTTTTATTCCGATGCCAACTTCAGCCTCAGACTGACCTATGGTACTGTTCAAGATTATTACCCTGCCGATGCGGTACACTACAATTTTTATACTACCACCGAAGGTATCCTTGCAAAAGAAGACCCAACAACCTGGGAGTTTGAGGTGCCGGAAAGACTCAAAAAAATTATCGAAAGATCTGATTACGGTATTTATGCGAATAATGATGGAACTATGTCGGTCAATTTTCTGACAAACCACGATATCACTGGTGGTAACTCTGGCAGCCCGGTCATCAATGCCAGAGGCGAGCTTATTGGCCTTGCTTTCGACGGCAACTGGGAAGCCATGAGCGGCGATATGGCTTTTGAACCAGAAGTACAGCGGACAATCAATGTGGATATACGATATGTACTACTTATCATTGACAAGTATGCCGGCGCCACTAATCTGATTGATGAAATGAAGCTAAGTCGCAGACAAACGAAAATATTACGCGAAGTAGCACCAATAGAGGATTCGCGCATGATGATACGTTGATAACATATCAGATAAACCTGTAAAAGCCGGTTCGTTTAAGTGCCGGCTTTTTTATTGCGACTCATACACTGTGGTAGCCAGCACACGTCCAACTATAGCCAGCATAACCGGATCAATATGTGTTAAATTATCTTCTAATGTATGCCAATACTCAAAAAAAGTTCCGTTGGAGCTGTTCGGATCTATATGGATGATGTTGATCATTGGAATACCTGCTATACGATTTACCGGTATATGATCGTCGCTGATTGGCAGGCCTGGCTTATTGACAAATATATTTCCATATCCTAATCTCGATGCATTGTCCCATACTTTATCCAATACCCAGGGCGCATATTGCTGTGAAAAGGTTTCGCGCGGAAACACCGCATCCGAGGCACCAACCATATCCAACAGTATCCCATAATGCGCTTGATAGGAACGATTATGTGGGTTACGTGCCCAATATTGTGCTCCCAGTGCCCAAAACTCTTCATCGTTATATGTCCTTTCTTCCTGATGTGGGCCGTAATCTTCTAAATCAAAAAAGATCAGATCAACTCCTAATTTTTCATCTAAAGGTTGATGATGCATCAGACGGGCTATTTCCATCAAAACCCCTATGCCACTTGCACCGTCGTTAGCTCCGTCAATAGGAATACGCCTGTTTGCCGGATCCGGGTCATGATCTGCATATGGCCTTGAATCCCAATGTGATGCTAATAAAATACGTTTTTTTGCTAATGGATTAAAACTGCTGATGATGTTTTGTCCGTCAAACACAAGCTTGTTATACGTACGGGCTTTGAAATTTTGCACGATCACAGTATCTGCAAAAGTTTTCATAGTTTCTATAAGCCATACTGCACATTCGGTATGAGCTTCTGAACCAGGTACACGGGGGCCGAAAGCAAGTTGTTCTGCAACAAACATATACGCACTATCACCCGAAAATTCAGGAATTGTAACAGCTAGTTTTTTTATTGCAGCACTATCGTCTGAAACTGGTTTTGAAGAGCGCTGACCACAAGATGAGACACAAATCAGGACTAGTAACAAATAAAAAAAAGGTTTCATGGTGTAAAAATATACGGATATACGTTTACAAAGATACGCAACTCTTTTCCAGCCAACTTTGCTATTTAGCCTTAGCTTCCTGAAGAAATGCGGCTGCTTGTCCAAACATGCCTGTAAACACCATATTTTCAAGTGGCTGCCTGACTCTTTCACTCAGTTCACGTATCAGTAGCTTGGGTGGCAGTTGTTCGGGTTTACCTTTATACCCAACTGCTGAAACAGTAAACAGCTTATAGCCATCCGGTACACCAAGTGCCTTTTCAAGTTCATATGTATTAAACCCGCTCATCTGATGGATAAACAACCCATCAGCAGCAGCCTGAAACGTCAGATGTGCCAACGACTGTCCTAAATCATACAATGCGGCTGTGTTTTCACGCTCTGGATATTTAGTACGATTAAGTTTTGTAACAGCCGCTATCAACACAGGAGCTGATGAAGCCCATAGCCGGTTTGCCTCCGTCAGATGATCGAAAATACGTGCATGTGTTTCATCTCCGTTAAAGCCAACGATAAACCTCCATGGCTGCTCATTGGAAGAAGAAGGCGACCATCGCGCAGCTTCAAACATACGTTCCAATATGTCAGTGGGTATAGCACGACTGTCAAAAGCACGTGGACTCCAACGATGATGTAAAACAGGATGTAGAACTTGATTAGTACGGGCAGACTTGTCCATATTCATAATGCCTCAATTTGATTTGTTAACGATTACTATACTGATTCAAAAACAGATAATCATCAAAAATGTTTACAACAAGCGGAAAGAAACTCTTTTTTGTTGCATTTACTAATTGAACTGGCTGCTTGTTTTTCCGATCTCATATCCGTTACGCTATACAAACAAATCCCCTATCCTGATCTGATATAGCTTAGTGCCTATGCAATCCATACCTTTGTAAAAAAATTATGGCAGGATTAAATTTCCATACTCACAGTCATTTTTCGGATGGATCGGATGCACCTGAAGAATATATCAAAGCAGCTATCCGGCAAGGGATGCACGCAATAGGTTTTTCCGATCATGCTCCATTGCCATTCAACACCCCTTTTGCCCTGCCACTTGAGAAGTTAGATGATTATGTGCATCAGATACGCAGCCTTCAAAAAAAATATGCCGGACAGATAGATATTTATCTTTCCCTTGAAATGGATTATGTGCCCGAAATATCGTATCATTTTGAAAAGCTTGCTGCCGGACTTGCATTGGATTATATCATAGGTTCGGTACATTTAGTAGGGAACAAACACCCTGATAACCTATGGTTTACTGACGGGCCTGATCGTTCGGTTTATGATGCAGGATTAGCCCGGTTTTTTAGCCACGATATCCGTAAAGCAGTGAAAGCTTTTTACGATCAGACCAACGAAATGATACAAACACAGAAATTTGAAGTAATAGGCCATTTCGATAAAATCAAAATGCATAATCAAGGTCGTTATTTTACCGAATCCGAACCTTGGTATCAACAGTTGGTCATGGAAACTTTAAGTCTGATTCGTGAAAAAAACCTGATAGTAGAAGTCAATACCAGAGGTATATATAAAAAGCGTTCTGAATCGCTTTTTCCATCTGACTGGATACTCAAGCATATGTTTTCTTTGGATATTCCCGTGATTATCAGTTCTGATGCTCACCGGCCTGACGAGCTACAGGCTGCATATTCTATAGCTATAAATGCATTACGTCATGCAGGTTATCGCAGGATACAACGGTTTAATGGGCATTTCTGGGCGGATGTTCCTCTGCCCTGATATGCAATCCCACTTATTGACAAAAATCTGTAGCACACCATTTTGCCTTTGCATTATTCTTTGGCTATTTTTGTCCCCTACTAAAAAGCAAGCTCATCTTATCTCGCTAACGGTATGCGACTGACGTATTTCATTTTTCTTGGCTGGGCTGTCAGCCTGCTTGCTGCTTGTACGACAGAATATCTGCCAGTACAGGCTGTTGAATATTATTTCGAACCTTATCTCAATCATCACGACAGTGCAACCTATGTTGGGATGAGGCCTTGCTTAGAGTGCCATTATCCGATTTATGAATCGTATATGCGTACCGGAATGGGGCGTTCTTTCGGGAGAGCTAGTCCGTCAAAAAGCGATGCAGTGATAGGCCCTGACTCGGTTATCTACGATCCACACACCAACTTTTATTACCAACCCTACTGGCGCGACAGCATCCTATACGTGAAAGAGTTTCGCTTAGAACAACATGATACCACCCATCAACGGATTGAAAAGGTTGATTTTGTGATTGGCTCTGGCAATCATACCAACTCACATATATACTCTATCAATGGATATCTCTTTCAGATACCTTTTACCTATTACACTCAAAAACAGCGATTTGATCTTCCTCCAGGATTTGAAGACGGGCATAACAGCCGCTTTGGACGCAGCCTTGGACTTGAATGTATCTCGTGCCATAACGGGCTGCCCGAGTTAGTCATTGGATCGGAAAATAAATATGCCAGCATTCCAGAAGGTATTGATTGTGAACGTTGTCATGGACCGGGCTCAATACACGTTGACCAGAAACGTGCTGGTATATTAGTGGATACTGCCCTTTATATTGACTATAGCATAGTGAATCCTGGGAGATTACCAAGGCGGCTGCAAAATGACGTATGTGCCCGATGTCATCTGCAAGGGACTATGGTACTTAAACCCGATAAGAGCTTTTACGACTATCGCCCGGGCATGGCTCTCACAAAGGTGATGGATATATTTATGCCCGTTTTTGAAGGAGGAACGGATGATCTGATCATGGCATCCCATGTCGAACGCATGATGGATAGCCGCTGCTATATCGAATCCAATGCTGAACTGTCGTGCTTAGATTGCCATAACCCTCATTTTCCGGTGAGCGAAACCCCAATAATCAAGTTCACCAACGCCTGTTTGAAATGCCACGGCTCAACCCATCAATCACAATGTAGATTACCGGAAGCCGATCGCTTAGCAGCCAACAATGCCTGCACACTTTGTCATATGCCGGGCCGCGACAGCCGCGACATCCCTCATGTGGTGATTACCGATCACAAGATAATCAATCCGGCTACCGAACAAAAAGGAGTAAAAAGATTCAAAGGACTAAAGGCAATCAATAATCCGGCTACAGATGCACTAACCAAGGCAAAAGGCTATCTTCGTGAATTTGAGACCTATCACGACAATCCGGCTTATCTCGATTCGGCAGCAAGGTATCTCAACCCATCACACAAGAAAACCGATGCCGAAGCATTCAAAGCTAAAGTACAGTATTTCTACCTGATCAGACAATATGCCAGCATCATTAAATTAGTCAACAATCAGGAAAAAGACCTTGTATTGGGTTCATGGCTGACAAAAACACAGCTTGATAATCACGATGCCTGGACAGCCTATAGAATAGGTCAGGCGTTTGAAAATAAAAACCGCATCAAAGAAAGCCTGGTTTATTATGAAAGAGCTATACAATTAGCACCTTATCAACTCGATTTTCTAAATAAATTCGGATCAGTATTGGTTGCTACAAATCAATTGACTGAAGCTAAGAGAATCTTTGCCCGCATCATCAATGAAAACCCCCGCTACGATATGGCTTGGGTAAATCTTGGATATGTCGAACTACAATTACAGAACATCAAACAGGCACATCAAAGCTTCGTATTGGCTCTGCGTCTTAATCCCGACAATGAACAGGCTTTGTTGAATTTAGCCTCTTATTATGCAGCTATAGGACAAAATGAGTTGGCTATCCCATATCTGATACGGGTATTACAGCTACGTCCTGACCATGAGCAGGCTCATAAACTGCTGCACACCATTCGCAAACCAAACGGATAAAGGAAACAGCGCATTCCTCAGACAAGCGATAACAGCCTCATCCCTTTTGGCAGATCAGGCAATGAAGCTGATTGTGCTGCATGCAATAAAAAAAATCCTCCCCCACCCGAACCACATAGTTTCAGAACATATGCGCCACTCTCGATTCCTTGTTTCCATAGCGCATGAAGGGGTTCAGGTATCATTTGCGGCAGATACTCTAATTGAAATGAAGAAATCTTGGATAAAGGAATTTCTACTTGTTTTCCATCACCTTGTATAGCAGCTTTTATAGCCTGATCAACAGCCGGAAGCAAAACAGTATTCAGTTGTGTATAAAACCTGTACGACAGCATCTGCCGGTTAAAATAGGCTACCATGCTTGAAGTAGAAGAGGGTTGACCGCTATCAAGCAACCATAGAGATTGCAAGAACTGTGCTTCAGGTATATCCAGAAACCTAATCTGCTTGTCGGCCTGCACTAGCAAGGGTTTTTGATAAAGGCAACATAATGGATCAAGGCCGGAGCTGTTCCCATGAAAATACGACTCCATCATCCCAAGCTGTTGACGAGTTTCCTGAAGGCTGATAGATTGTTGTACGCTAAACTGCTCATAAATTGCTGCTACCAAAGCTCCCGAACTTCCAATTCCATAATTTTGCGGGATATGCGAATGAAAATACCAACCCTTTTCAACAAAGCTTTTCAGCAATGGGATATGTAGCCATGGGAACTGGCTTTGGTGTTGAGCTAAAAACTCAATATATTGGTACAATGTCTGATGTGAAGGATTTGTGTGATGGTTCCCTTGCATCCAACGGGCTTCAAATCGTCTAAAAGGGATTAAAAGTGCTGGTGAACCTATATTGACTGTATGCTCTCCAAACAGCATCAGCTTCCCATAATACTTCTGATCCGGCTTACGCATTTTCTGTTACAGCTTTACAGGGCCCTCACCCACATAATCATCAATCCATGCTCCTGCCTGACAAAATTCTTTCAATTGATTATCAATGAATTGTTTTACCTTGTCCTGATATAGCTCCGGATATAAAAGATGTAAATTCGGACCTGCGTCTAAGGTAAAACATATAGGTATTCCACTCTGTGCCCGAAACTGCCGTACTAATTTGATGAGTTGTAAAGTATTAGGTTCCATCAGAATAAACGACGGTTTGGAACTCATCATCAAAGCATGTAGCTGAAGAGCTTCCGATTCGGTTATGTCAATAAAATGCTCTATATCGCCAGTATGAAGTACGCCTAACAATTCTTTAATCGTTTCACTGGCTGTTTGATACCGTATCAATGCATACGGATTTTTCTCCATGAGTGAGTGACCTGCACGACTTGACACGGTTTTAGTTTCTGAACTGATAATCAATATGCTGTCGCGTAGAGTTTTGAAAACCGGATGCAACCTATTTTCCAACCCCACAGCAAAATAATTGCTGCTACTATCGTGATAAGGTGTATGACCCCATAAGGCAGCATACGGAAACAGCGAGCGTGAAGCGCTCCCCGAAGCTAATCGTGAAAAGAAAGAAGCCCGCTGAAGCCATGCCGGATCAGCTTTTGATACTCCATATAACTGCTGTTCTATATCTAACAAACATAGTACTAATGCACTCATCGATGAGGCAGAAGAAGCTATACCGGATGAGTGCGGAAAGCTGTTATTACTTGAAATACCTATATCTAACCAATCTAAAAACGGGAAAAATGGAAGTATCTGGTTCAGAAAAGAGTATATTTTTTCGGTAAACAGCGGATAAGGGCGATCGTCAAAAAGGAAGTCCACATGCAGTCCTCTTGTCTTTTTCACTCTATAGCTGACAGCAGTCCTGGTATATGCCTCTGAAAGTGTCAAACTGATGGAAGGGTTCTGAGGCAATTGTTTGCCATGTTTTCCCCAGTATTTTACTATAGCAATATTCGACGGACTTTTCCATTCCGTTCTGCCTTCTCGCATATTAGGCGGTTTATAGGTGGCAGCTTGCTGTAAGTAACGGATTTCAGGATTACGGATCGGCATAATATCAATACATCAACGGGGTGAATTGGTTTTTTGGCGTACTATGGCATGGTATGGGAATAGAGTGTGTAGTCCTTTTCCATTAAAATAGTCTCTGACACCTTGCTCGCCCTCTTGGCTCATAGCAAGTATAAAATCGCCTCCCCATGCTCCGAGAGATTTCAGATGTCCGGGAAAATCAGGAAAACGGCTTTTTACCGGTGGCTGGAGCAGCAAGCCAGCCAATAATTGTTCATGTTGATCCATCAGCCTGCAAAATTCCTGGTAGTCTGTAGTAATAGCTGCTGCATCAGTAATAGCGGATATCTCAGCTATCAGCTCGGTCAACTCATCATCTTCGGTCAACTCGTTAAAGTAGCGTATCTCTTGTGCGCTATCCTGTTTCTTACCGCTATAGACAAAAAACAGCTTATCGGCAAAAGGCGGTTGAAAATCGCTTTGAGTAACGACAGGTCTGAATTGTTTCAGTTCATAAAACACTGGTGAGCGGGCTTTTGCACAGGCTATATCATAACCCGAGCCACCTATGCTATATCTAAGTAAGGTGTATGGATCTATTCGGGCCCATGAAGCAAGATTTGCTATCAATGTAGAGCTGGTACCCAATCCCCATTCTGGCTCAAAATCTAACCGAGTGATGACCTTATAATTTGTTTGACCTGTAAAAAGTTTAGGGTTCAGCTGCTGCAAAGTGAGCAGTATCAGTTGTAGTTTTGCGCTTTTAAGGCGATCGTCAGTAGCAATGACATCCAAAGAAGGCAGCTCTAAGGATGTTTTAAACCATAGCTTATCCGGTGAGTAGGCAAACCAATTTACATATGAATGGCCATAGCTTTCCTCCGATTCTATTTCTAATGACTGTCCGAAAGTGGTAGGTAATGCCAGAGCTTTTGCTCCTCTCAGCACGAGATATTCTGCCGTAAGCAGTAGTTTACCATGAGAATAAAACCGGCGCACAAAGCTTATTTTCGTAATGAGGCGATATAAGTTTCAACATTGGCAAAGGATACCGTCTGATCCTTAAAATATTCTATGGCAGCTTTTTTCTCCTGCTCGTTTGCCTTAAAGTGGTTCAGTATATTGAACAGGTGCATTTTCATATGTCCTGCTTGTATTCCTTTGGTAGTCAATGATTTTACGGCAGAGAAGTTATTAGCTAATCCCATAGTTGATGCAATCATCATCAATTCGGGGGCTGTTGGATTGCCTAACATTTCAAGCGACTGTTTGGCCAAAGGATGCAAAGAGGTTAAGCCTCCTACCGTTCCCACTGCCATAGGCACTTCTAATACAAAGCGAAACAAATCATCAGTACATTCCACATACGAAAGGCTTTGATAACGTCCGCTACGGGCTGCATACGCATGGCCGGCAGCTTCAATAGCTCTGAAATCATTGCCGGTAGCTATAGCCACAGCATCAATTCCATTGTAAATCCCTTTGTTATGGGTGGTAGCTCTATACACATCCACTTGTGCAATCCGAACAGCTGTCTGAAATTTCCGGGCAAAAGCAATCCCATCCAATTGCTCATCAACAGTATCCAGTTCGGAGAACGGACATTCTACCCAGGTTTTGACAATGCATTCTGGTGTATAATTGCTTAAAATGGCCATGATGATCTCCAATTGCCTGTCGGAATCAGTAAACTGTATCTGCTCGGCCATAAACACTTTAAGGCTTTGCCCGAATTCCTCCAAGACAGAATTAATGAAATTGGCTCCCATAGAATCTTTGGTTTCAAAAGTAACCAACAACTGATAATAGGTTGGGATCTGATCGGTCATATCGATCAACTCAATATCTAATATGCCGCCACCACGTTTTTCCATGTTTTTGGTAAGATGCGTCACTGAATTGACAAGATGTTCACGTATTTGTGGCATCAGTTGAAACAGGCTTAATGAAGCTCCTGTCCATGAAAAATGTACTTGTCCTACCTTTTTTGTGCTGATGATCTCCGAGTGAAAGCCTCCGCGCTCGCTCCAGAATTTTGCCGAAGACGAAGCAGCAGCTACAACCGAGCTCTCCTCTATGACCATAGGAACCATATAGGTACGCCCGTTGATCTTCACATTAGGAACTACTCCATAGGGTATATAAAAGTTGGAGATAGTGTTCTCACTGAACTCATCAAACAACTTTTGCTGGCTGGCATCGGAATGCCAGAAACTCTTTAAAAGACTTACTACCTCACCAGGATTTTCAAAATATTCAGCTACTAACTTCAGCTTCTCTTCTTTGAGTAACTTGGAAAAACCACTGATGATGATATCACGTTTTCTTCTCATGTTCGAACCGTTTGGTTGCTTACCGCTTCCCGAAATACCCAACAAAATAACACAATTAATATGAAAACGTCAAGTGAAATATTAAAACAGGTGAAAAATCAGGCCGATAGATAAGATAAACAAACTTGTTTTACCTTACGCCTATTCAGAATAACCTTGTCTGAAAGATTAGGGAAAAAGCAGGCGTTTAGTTTAGTTTATTAGTTTTGGATTTGTGTTGCCTATTAGTTCCACCTATTTTAAACTGTTGAAATAAAATACTAAATCAAAGCAGTGAGCGTTTATCCAACAAAAAGATAGAGACTTGAAACGTACGTCCATACAAAAGCTTGTGTTAGTTGTGGCTTTATGCCTGATGGCCGGTTTAACCCATGCACAATATAGGAAAACCCTCATCAATCTGCCTAAATACGACCGCGATCCTTATCATTTTGGCTTTATACTGGCTGCCAACCAAATGTTGATAAGCTGGACACCAGTGGAAGGATATACGGAAATCGAATGGGATAAGAAGGATACCGATATAACAACCGACAAAGAATCGTTTCAGGTAGGAGAAATAAGATCAGATTTAAGCTACGGTTTCAGCGTGGGTATAGTAGGTAATCTCCGGCTAACCAATCATTTTGATTTGCGGTTTATACCCACACTCAGTTTTGGCGATAGGATTTTATATTTTAACATACACACTGAAAACGAAACCATTATTTATACTAGCAAACAAACACTACCCTCTACGTTAGTAGAGTTTCCCTTGCATATCAAATACCGCTCAAAACGGTTGAATAATATGGCAGCATATCTTTTAGCAGGCGCCAAACCCACTATTGAGATGACATCAAGAAAAGCTGACAAAAAGGGATCAAATAATTCAGGAATTAGCAGTGGCGACCAGAAACACATCAATATCAATAGAGGGGATATATTTGTGGATGTAGGAGTAGGTTTTGATTTTTATACCAGCTATTTCAAATTCGGTATTGAAGCCAAGATGAGTTACGGATTGACAAATATCCTCTCAAGCCAGCAGGAAAGCATCCATATTTATAACGGTTCGCTTGAGAGCTTGCATAACAAAATGTTTCAACTATCCTTCACTTTCGAATAGGAATCTGATTGATCACGCTTGTGTCAATCATTTTTTTAAGGCCTACTCACAAGAAATAATATCTCATATTTAATTTTATTGATGAGTTTACAGCTTGCATGTATCATTTCATCAGATGATATCTATCTCTTTCTTACCAACTTACATTTCTCAGCTATAAAATTCCTCAAAAGATTTGGAACCAACTAAAAATTCTCTATTTTTGCACCCACAAAATAGCAAACTGCTCCCTTCGTCTAGTCAGGTCCAGGACGCCAGGTTTTCATCCTGGTAACAGGGGTTCGAATCCCCTAGGGAGTACAAGTTCAGCCGCTCAAATACGAGCGGCTTTTTCTTTTTTGTATGTTTGCCTTTGATTCAATATGATTATCATGAGGTACTCTTTTTTCTTGGTCATACTTTTGATTATAAGCTATCACACAGCTTTTACTCAAAAGTTCAAAGGTGGGATGCAAGCCGGATTCACTGCTTCACAGATTGCCGGAGACGGGATCTCAGGCTTCAACAAAGCAGGATTTCAGGTTGGTTTTTTTGCAAGCTATCCGTTGAGAAACACTTTTTCACTACAAATGGAATTAGCCTTTATTCAAAAAGGTTCAGCTCAAGCCGAAAATCCCGAGATAGGTATGACACAGTATCTCAGGCGACTAAGCTATGTAGAATGGCCTCTGCTACTCCAATATCAACTGCAAAAGCTTATAGCTGAAGCAGGTATATCAGCCGATTTTTTAACCTATAGCTTTGAGGAAAGAGACTTTCAACAAATTGATCAATCTATAGCTGACCCATGGCGAAAAATAAGCTTTAACACAGTGATTGGAGTACGATACAAGCTCTATAACCGTCTCTGGGTTACTATGAGAAGCATCAACTCCATCAACTCAATACGAAAAGAAAGTGTGCCACTGAATGTCAAGCGCTATGGCCAAAAGTTCGGTGAATTTAATGATGTGTTGCTGTTTGGCTTAGCCATACAATATTAATACTATACCCCTGATAGAGCTCATTTTTTGATCTTCCTTCAGCTTCCTGAACTTTTTCAGGATAATCTATCTATTCTCTCAATCATCAAACAGCCTTTCTTACTACCTTTGCCTGAAAAAATAATGCCTCCTAATTCAGGAACCTTGCTCACCACTATTGATTCGCCAGCTGATCTTCGTAAGCTCACGCCTTCCGATCTTCTTAGATTAGCTGATGAATTACGCACATTCATTTTAGATGTAGTCTCAACCAATCCTGGCCATTTAGGGGCTTCCTTAGGAGTGGTTGAATTGACTATTGCCCTGCATTATCTTTTCAACACACCGGATGATCTGTTAGTATGGGATGTAGGTCATCAGGCCTATGGACATAAAATTCTTACCGGCAGGCGCAATTTGTTTGACAGCCTTCGTAAGTGGGGAGGTATAAGTGGATTCCCGGTTCGTAGCGAGAGTGAGTACGATAGTTTTGGTACCGGCCATGCGTCAACGGCATTGTCGGCAGCTATTGGAATGGCTACTGCCGCACAAATTCAAAAACAATATCAGCGCCAGCATATAGCCGTGATAGGCGATGGGGCCCTTACCGGAGGCATGTTTTTCGAAGCCTTGAATCATGCAGGAAACAGCAGGCTGAACCTGTTGATTATCATTAACGATAACGGTATCTCTATTGATAAAAGTACTGGAATGTTGAAAGACTATCTGCAACACATACGCGATAACAACTTGCATGCATCCTTGTTTGAAGCTTTCGGAGTTCCTGCCTTCGGCCCGGTGAACGGAAACAACCTGGAACAGCTAATACCTGCACTGCAACACATGCAACAAATTCATGGAGTACGATTGCTGCATATAGCAACTACCAAAGGAAAAGGATTTGAGATGGCTGAAAAAGAGCAGGTTCGGTTTCATGCCCCAGGCACTTTCAACCGCAAAACAGGTGAGAGTATGCAAGACAAATCCCAGCATCAGCTTTTTCAACATGTGTTTGGAATCACCCTCACTCAATTAGCGGCTATCAATCCTAAGATAGTAGGGATCACTCCTGCCATGTCAACCGGAAGTTCTTTAGACCTGATGATGAAGCAGTTTCCTTATCGTACCTTCGATGTGGATATAGCCGAGCAACATGCACTGACATTTGCAGCAGGGTTAGCTACTCAAGGGTTACTGCCTTATTGCGTGATCTATTCTACATTCTTGCAAAGGGCATACGACCAGTTGATACATGATATTGCCCTACAACAACTACCGGTAGTACTCTGTATTGACAGAGCCGGATTAGTAGGTGAAGACGGAGCTACCCATCACGGCATTTTCGATCTGCCTTTTTTGCGTACCATCCCCAATATGATAGTGGCTGCCCCTATGACCGGCAACGAGCTACGTAATATGCTGTATTCAGCACAAATTGATCGCAAAGGCCCTATCGCCATTCGATATCCAAGAGGGAAAGCACCTGACTACGACTGGGAAAAGCCTTTTGAAACTATAGCTTCAGGAAAAGGCAGATGTATTACGACAGGGGATAACATAGCAGTAGTAAGCATAGGAGCTGCGGGAAACAATGTCCAGAAAGCTATCCAGATCGTATCAGATGAGCAGATTTTCCCCGCACATTATGACCTGCGATTTCTAAAACCTTTGGACGAAGAGTTGTTGCATGACGTATTCAGCCGGTTTGCTACTGTGATCACTGTAGAAGATGGGTTGCTTAACGGAGGAATGGGTTCGGCACTGATTGAGTTTGCCCATGAACACAACTACACATCTCGAATAATTCGATTGGGTATAGACGATCAGTTTGTTCCTCATGGGAAACCGGAACAGCTATACGAATATTGCGGTTTCGATCCACTACATATAGCATATCATTTGCGTAGCAGTTGGTTGCAATCCGAACAATGACAACCTCATCAATTTATCCTATGGCCACAAACGGATTTGTGATCTTTTCATTTCCTATAGTTGTCTCGGGACCATGTCCGGGTAGTACGCGAGTATGGTCGGGTAATACAAAAAGTTTTTCCCATATACTTTTTTTGAGCAAATCGTAGTCGCCGCCTGGCAAATCAGTACGTCCTATACTCTGATTAAACAACACATCACCTGAGATCAGCACATCCTCATCATGCAGGTAAAAACAGAGGCTTCCGTTGGCATGCCCCGGAGTGTGCAGCACTTTTAATTGACTATGACCAAAATGAATGAGCTGGCCATCGTGCAGATCAACAGTAGGATGACAAACTTTTTCAAGCTGCAACCCAAAGCTCAGGGCATATTCTTTGGCATTAGTGAGATACTGATGACTATCAGGGTGCGCAGCCAAGGGTATTCCATATGTCTCCGACGCAAATGCATTGCCTAATATATGATCAATATGGGCATGGGTGATCAGCAGATGAACAGGGGTTAACCGGTGCTGGGATATAAAATCTGTCAGTGCCTTTTCTTCATAGACATCACTACAAGCCGGATCAATCAATACACACTCACCTGATTGATCATATACTACATAGGTGTTCACCTGAAAAGGATTGAAAACGAATTTCTTGATATGGGTCATACAACATTGTACATTTGATAAACAAGCAAAAATACATTTTTTAAGAGTTGGCTTTCGCTTCAATCATGTGAGCATTTGTTAAATCCTAAGGGGAGATAGCAGGCACTATATTGGATATGCTTTATCTTGGGTGTCAAATTCAGAATAGGGAATGCAGTTTGATTCGCTAAATTTATAGTACTTTAGCTCACTGTTTTTGATGGATTAAATATCTTTTAAGAGACCATTCCTTTGTTGTATCATATGCCACAATTGTTTTCTCGACATAGTATAGGATTTCTCTTTCTGTTCCTGCTGCCGTTGTTATCGCTGGGCCAGTTTTATGATGGGCTCAATATGAATTTTGGCAAGAACAGGGTTCAATGGGGGCAGTCGATATGGTTTTTTTACCGGTTTGATCAGTTTGACACTTATTTTTATCTGAACGGAGAGGAGTTGGCACAATATACCGCACAATATGCAGAAGAGCAGGTACCGATTTTAGAGCGTAAGCTTCAGACAGCTATTACCGAGAAGATTCAGTTTGTGGTTTTCAACAGCCTGAGCGATCTCAAACAAAGTAATTTAGGGTTAGCTGCCAACCAACAATATAATACCGGAGGAGTAACACATATCTTAGGTAACAAGATCATCCTGTATTTTGATGGCAATTATCTGCAGTTTGAACAACAGATACGTGCCGGTATTGCGGATATCCTCATCCAACAATTGATGTATGGCGGTAGTTTAGTTTCCCAAATGCGTAACTCTGTCATGTTCAATTTGCCTGACTGGTACAAAATGGGTTTACTATCTTATTTTTCTCAAGACTGGAACACTACCATAGACAGCCGGATGCAAGAAGGGATACTGAGCGGACGGTTCCGCAAACCCAATCATCTAAAAGATGAAGATGCCATGATAGCTGGACATGCCTTCTGGCGCTATATTGAACAACAATTCGGAGCTGCTGCCATACCGGATATCATTCATATGACCCAGGTAAGCCGCAACATACAAAACAGCTTTTACTATATCACCGGCCTAAAGTTTAAAAAACTGATGAAAAACTGGTTAGAATATTATAAAAATTTCTATAGCCAGAAAGAGCAGTCGTTACCGTATCAGACACTCCCTTTGAAATATCGTACCTACCGAAACTTTAACCGGCCTGAGATAAGCCCCGACGAACGCTATCTGAGCTATACAACCAATGATGAAGGGTTAGTGAAGCTATGGCTATTGGACCTACAAACCCACAAAAAGAAAAGACTGTTCAAAGCCGGATATAGAACAGACGAAAAGATTGATGCCTCATTTCCGTTAACTGCATGGCATCCTTCAGGAGATATATTGGCTTTCATACTAGAAGAAAAAGGGGAAATACTTCTTCATTTCTACAATATCACCGACAAAAGTTTTGATGTCAGGAATATGTTTGATTTTCAAAAGATCACTCATATCAGCTATGCTGAAAACGGACGTCAGTTAGTCATGTCGGCTGTGCGCAAGGGAAAGCCCGATATATATGTGTTCGATCTGGCGTCTAACAGCCACATACAAATAACCGATGATTACTTCACCGATCTATATCCGGTCTTCGCCGAAAAAGACAGTAAAATTATTTTCTCCTCCAACAGAACATCGGATACTCTAAGCTCTCTACCGGAAAAAATTATTCAGAACAAACATTTTAACCTCTACAGCTACGACTACCGAAACAGAAGTAATATATTGCGCCGATTGACCGACACCCCACTTTCTGATGAAATAAAAGCTGTTGTATCCGGACATAACAGTATCAACTACCTGAGTGATGCCAATGGATGGTATAATATCTATAGCGGACAGATAGACAGTACGATTGCTTTTGTGGATACAGCCGTACACTATAGGTATTATATGGAATCGGCCCAACTTACTGATTTCACTACTCAGATATTAGACTATAGCAGTCAGGCACTTACGGACAGTTATTTTTTCGTTGCCAGGCAAAACAACAGGCAGAAGATTTTCCGTATTGACACACCACCTCAGGTAGATACTGATGTATCCTACTCAGATTTCATGCAGGAGCAACAAAAGCTGCTTCAACAAGAAACCCAGCCTGCTTCAGAGCCTGTCATCCAACGTAAAAGCTTCAGGTCGTTGTTCAGACCTGCTATATTTTCCGATAGCCTTCAGTTAGAACCGCTTCCGGCACGACAAGGAGCCTTCGGGATAAGTGGCAGACAGCGGCTTTCACTACTAAATCAAGGTAAAGAGGCACAAGATCAACGGGTCCGACAAGCACCTAAAAGACGGAACTATTTGGTTGAGTACTTTTTTGATCAATTAGTAACCCAGCTTGACTTTACCTATCTCAATCAAAGCTATCAACCATTTACTGGAGGAGGCTCACCTATTTACCTGAATCCAGGACTAAATGCGTTTCTGGGAGTGAATCTGACCGATTTGTTAGAAAACTACCGGATCAGTGCAGGAATAAGGCTAAGCCCAAGCCTCACCAATAACGAATATGTGCTCTCATTCAGTAATATGAAAGATCGATTAGACAAGACTATCACCTTGTATCGCCAGTCAATAGGAAATTTTGGTGATACTACCAAGATTTTTTCTTATCAGGCACTCTATATGTTAAGCTGGCCTTTTAAGGAAACACTTAGCTTACGCAGCACAGCAATATATCGCAACGATCTGATAGTGTTCTTGGCGCAAAACGACTATAGCCTGAAAAAGCCAAATACCCATCACCACTGGGCCGGTCTACGAACCGAATTGGTGTACGACAACACCCGGGAAATAGGATTGAACTTATTGGTAGGTCTCAGAGGGAAACTATTTGGCGAATATTTTCAGCTGATCAATGCAAAAGCTCAGAATCTCATAGTAACCGGATTTGATCTGAGACACTATACACGCATTCATCGTAATTTCATTTGGGCCAATCGTATTGCCGGAAGTGTTTCTACAGGCACCAGCAAGCTCATTTATTATATGGGCGGTGTTGACAATTGGATGATGGCTAAGTTCAATCAGGAGACACCTATTGATTATACGCAGAACTATGCCTACCAAACATTGGCAACCAATATGCGTGGGTTTCACCAAAACATACGCAACGGCAACACTTTTGCGGTGATCAACACTGAGCTACGCTTTCCGGTCTTCAGCTATTTGCTAACTCATCCTATCAGCACTGCATTTATCCGCAATTTTCAACTGACTGCTTTTGGTGATATAGGTACAGCATGGACAGGGTGGAATCCTTACGATCCTTCCAATGCGTTATACACCAGACATATCTATAGCGGCCCTATGCATATTACTGTAGAGATACAAAAAGAGCCTATAGTAGGAGGTATGGGGTTAGGCGCACGAACTACCGTTTTAGGCTATTTTGTACGTGCTGATATCGCCTGGGGCATAGAAGACCACAAGATCAACAAACCGGTCTTTTACATCTCACTGAATCTAGATTTTTAAGCCCTGTGAGATAGATTTTGTTTTGAGGAAAACCAACTAACCCACTGACCGTTTCATACTCTTACTCAAGCAGATCCAACCCTAACTATTTATTTGGGTAAATTATTTAAAACGCTGCTTTTTAGAGTATTACGACAATAACTTATTGCAATTTTTTCTATGCTTCCATCAAAAGTCAATATAGTTTTTCGACTTTTCTGATCTGACAAAAACCGAAAAAAGCTTATGCAAAAACTATGCAATAAAAAAACTTTTAGTCAGGTTAATGATCTTCAATATTGATTAACAATGTATTCAAATAGTTATTAACAATTCAATTGTTAAAAGATTTGATTTGGCCAAAAAATAGGGCATTTGTTATACGTATATTGCACATCCTTTTTCTCTTCAGAAAAAAATTAGTAACAAATTAATATAAAGCAATATACTACTAATACTTTTTTTATAAAGCATCTTAAAAATGGAGAACGATCTATTTTCAAGTTTTGAAACAGTTGCAAATCAGAAGTTAGATAAAAGTTTTTACGAAACGATGCGTGAGTCACGTAACCGTCCGGAGATATCCGATAAAAGCGATACTCCACTTTCACCTCCTTCTCCTACTTCCTCAGAGACTGATCTGCCAGCTGAAGGTGTCAAAATATACTCGCATGAAGAAGTTCTTCAAGCTTCAATTAAGTATTTTAAGGGCGACACCTTGGCAGCCAATGTATGGATGAACAAATATGCACTCAAGGATAGTGATGGCAGGCTGTTTGAATTAACACCCGATGACATGCACCGTCGTTTAGCTTCAGAGATTGCCCGTATTGAAAAAAATTATCCTTCTCCGGTGACGGAAGATGAGATATATGAAGTGCTCAAAGATTTTCGTTACATAGTACCTCAAGGAAGCCCAATGGCTGGGATAGGAAACAATTATCAAGTGTCATCACTTTCCAACTGCTTTGTCATAGGAAACGATGGGCCGTCTGATTCTTATGGTGGCATAATGAAGATTGATCAGGAGCAGGTACAGCTGATGAAACGTCGTGGCGGAGTAGGCCATGATCTCTCACACATACGACCTACAGGCAGTCCGGTAAAGAACAGCGCCCTGACCTCTACCGGCGTAGTACCTTTTATGGAACGCTATTCCAACTCTACCCGTGAAGTAGCTCAAGACGGAAGACGCGGCGCATTAATGCTAAGCATAAGTGTCAAACACCCTGATGCTGAAAATTTTATTGATGCCAAGCTCGAACAGGGTAAGGTAACAGGTGCCAACGTATCAGTACGTATCACCGATGAGTTTATGCAAGCCGTGATTGACAATAAACCATTCCGTCAACAATATCCTGTAGAAAGCCAAGACCCATGGATGGTACAAGAAATTGATGCTCGAAAACTATGGGATAAGATCATCCATAATGCATGGGCATCTGCCGAACCGGGTATTCTCTTCTGGGATACAATCATCAGGGAATCAATCCCTGATTCGTATGCCGACATAGGCTTTAAAACCTTATCCACCAATCCATGTGGTGAGATACCTCTTTGTGCGTACGACAGTTGCCGCCTTCTTGCCATCAATCTGTACAGCTACGTTGAACAACCATTCACTGCCCAAGCCCGATTTAATGCAGAGTTGTTTTCAAAACATGCACATATGGCACAACGCATCATGGATGATATAGTTGATTTAGAAATTGAAAAGGTTGATGCCATCATTGAAAAGGTGATGAACGATCCTGAAAGCATGGAGGTAAAAGGCGTTGAATTGCGGCTATGGCAAAACATACGCACAAAAGCTTTGCAAGGCAGGCGTACAGGTATTGGCATTACTGCTGAAGGTGATATGTTAGCTGCTTTAGGGCTGCGTTACGGATCGGAAGAAGCTATAAGCTTTTCTACCAACGTACACAAATTGCTCGCTTTAGAGGTGTATCGTTCATCAGTTGAGCTGGCTGAACAAAGGGGAGCATTTGAAGTGTTTGATGCTGAAAAAGAAGTCAATAATCCGTTCATTGCACGCATACGTGAACAAGTACCACATGTATATGAAAAAATGCTCAGGGTAGGAAGACGTAACATAGCTATGCTGACTATCGCACCTACAGGAAGCGTCAGCATATGTACTCAAACCACATCGGGTATTGAACCAGTCTTTTTGGTTAGTTACAAACGTCGCCGTAAAGTTAATCCAAACGACAAAAATGTAAGCATCAGTTTTGAAGACGAAGTAGGCGATTCATGGGAAGAATACAATGTGTTCCACCCTAAGTTTGAGACATGGCTAACGGTAAACGGATATAATGTAGAAGAGGTGAAAGCATTTCCGGATGAAAAGCTAGATGAGATCATCACTAAATCGCCCTACCATAAAGCTACATCTAATGATATCGACTGGTTAAGTAAGGTGAAAATGCAAGGTGATATTCAGAAATGGGTTGATCACAGCATCAGCGTAACAGTAAACATACCTAACGATACTTCACAGGAATTAGTCAGTCAGATATACCAAACGGCATGGGAAAGTGGATGCAAAGGAGTAACTATCTATAGAGACGGCAGCCGCTTAGGTGTACTTGTGAGTAACAACAAAAAAGAAACAACAGCCTCTGATACAGAGGTGTTTAAAGAAACGACAGCACCTCCAAGACCACGTATCATGGAATCGGATGTGGTACGTTTTCAAAACAATTACGAAAAATGGATAGCCGTTGTAGGTAAGCTCAATGGAAAACCTTATGAGATATTTACAGGTAAAGCAGACGACTTTTACCTGCCGCCATGGGTGGACAACGGATGGGTGATACGGGAGAAAAACAAAAATGAGAAGTCGAGATATGATTTTCAGTTTGAAGACAAGCAAGGGTATAAGATTACTATAGAAGGACTAAGTCGTAGCTTTAACAAAGAGTTCTGGAACTATGCCAAGCTCATCTCAGGCATACTACGGCATGGGATGCCACTCCCCTACGTTATCGAATTAGTGCAAAACCTAACCCTTGACGAAGATAACATCAACACCTGGAAGAATGGTGTAGTACGTGCGCTGAAACGATACATACCCGATGGAACCAAGATAACCGACAAACAATGCCCCGAATGTGGAGACACAACCAGCCTCTTTTATCAGGATGGATGCCTGACATGCCAGTCGTGCGGATACTCCAAATGTAGTTAAGACGATTACAACGAGCTCCTAAACTGCTTATCGAAAAAGTTAAGCAGCTATAAACAACTTTATCAAGGTCTTTTAGTAAAGAGATACAAGTCAGGTAATGAAAGTTCTATAACCCAACAAGAAAATGACGGGAAATGTTTTTACGAAATCCCTGACGAAGAAATTGAGCAGTTTGACAGTCGATATTTTCCATCTGAAGAATATATTACGTTCGCTAAGGATTATGTTAAAAGCTACATTACACACTCTGTGTCAGAGATATAATTGAGAATAGGGAATACGCATTATTGAACACCAATCCAAATAGTGAGATATTCTGGAAGCCACCGTCAGAGTTGCGTCTTGCAATACCTGAATACATAAAAAACAATGTATCACTACCTAAATTTGTTGCATAAAAACTGCAAACACCAACTCACAAATCAATATCTATTGCGTTTCTGTAGCTAAAGGCAGAGAAAATCCAATTTCTGACAGGTTTCGTAATGAGTTGCACAAATATATGTCGGGTATTTTAAGGAATGATGGTGTTTTCCCTCTATCCGTTGGTGGCTGGAAAGATCATGTACATGTGTTTTTTGAATTACCGCTGAGCATAAGGATTTCAGATTTAATATGCGATTTAAAAGTTATTTCATCCAAATGGAATACTGATAACGGTTGTATGTCTATTCTTACCAAAAGTATGCTTTTACGGAGCTAACACAGACATCAGCAGAAACCATCAACTTAATGGTAAGTCGCTGAGAGAACAAACCAATGGGAACTATGAAGCAGAAAACTTTAGTAAAAAAAATAGTTGACTTTAAGAAAAGTATCATCAAATTTTATAATAATATTTAATTTCATCAAAACAAAGTCTTTGATCCGGCACTGATCATTATAAAATTGTAAACCAATGAAAAAGATTATCCTCGTATCCATTTTCCTGTTTAGTGTTTCTTTTCTCTTTTCTCAGATCACGTTTCTCGGATTTGAAGAGGAGCAATGTGGGTTAATAACAGATTATGGGTTCACCTACGAAAACATCGATAAGATGTGTGGCTCCCATAGTTACGGATATCGTGTTTTCCGCTATGGCGAAATGGTATATCAAGATTGCATACCGTATGGTGGTTGTTCAGTACATAAGATGTTTTTTTTGAGTCAAAACACAGGGTTTATCATTGAACATAACACTCTATATGGTAAAAAGGTCCTTAAAACATCTGATGCTGGCGAAACCTGGCCATGGATTGGAGGTGGCGGACCGGTTTATTTGGGATTTTATATTGTGAATACACATACTACCTACTTAATTACCTATATCAATCCTCCAAACGAGAATATAGTTATTTATCGAGCCTCCGATATTCGTGAACAACACTACGAAGTCCCGCTAACCAATACACATACCATCATACAGGATACTATCTTTGGTGATCCCATATGCCCTATGGATGCCTTGCATTTTAAGATCATTTATGGGACCGACACCCTTAATTATACGATTGAATTTGCACAGATGATTCCTGTTGGTATAAAAGATGAAGTAGTACAAAACAGATTTACTTTGGCTCCTAATCCGGCACAGGATTTTGTCAATATTCAAAGTGGGGTAACTCAGAACGGTATACAATCAGTGAAGATATTCAATCAGTTTGGAGCTTTAGTAAAAGTAGTTGAGCGATACGAAGACACACCACTATTCATTGATGATTTAAAGTCAGGCATTTATTTTGTAGAAATCAACACAAGGGAAAAGAAAGAAACAGTCAAGCTAATAAAGTTTTAGCTCGTATCCAATGCTTTTAAAACAGCATTATATTTCTACGATTGAAATGATATAAAGCCCTCTTATGCTCAAAATGCTTTCAGCAGATTTGCTATTAGAAATCCCATATAGTTTCCTACCGCATATCCGATTATTCCAATAGTGATACCGGGCAATATGACATCTTTATTTTTTATGGCCCCCGCGACTACAGGCACAAAAGGCGGGCTAAACACAAGAGCTGTTGATGTTATCATCACTAAGTCGGCATCTATTTTAAATAGTTTAGCTAACAACACATGCAGTATAAGAGAACCAAAAACTGCCATAGTGATATACATGAACAGGCCTGGTGTGATGCCGGCAAAATCGCGTATATCGGCCATAGATGCTACAACCAAACTAAACACTAGTATCAGATACATACCTGATTCAAAGGTCTTTTCTATCCGGTTTATTGCCGGTATCATTGAAATCAAGATACCAAGAGTGGTAATAGTCAGTATAACTATTACCATCTGCATTGAAGATGGTACTAAAGTGCTTAGCCCTACTCCAGCAGCTACTATGATTATAGTGATCCCATAGGTTTTTAATAAGGGAACAAATATTGATTTTTGAAAAATCCCCCAAAACGGATCTTTCCCGTTTAAGTCTTTAATCTTGATATCCTTACGTCTTTCTGCTGTGCCAGTCAAAAACCAACGAAAGATACGCTGTCCGATCGAAATCAGGAAAGCCAAATAAAACACTCCTATGATCAGGTCATAAGTATGGGTAAGTATATAGGTATTGGCATCAACGTTCAACATCATTTTAAGGGAGGCCAGGTTTGGAGTGCCGCCTGTATAAACCCCTACCAACATTCCTGCGACCTTCCATAGATCAGGCATACCTTTTCCTCTAAAAATAAAATAACCTGCAATGATTACCGACAATACAGCCACAAAACCGGTAAGCATAGAAACCACAGCCTTACCGGCTAGTTTAGTCCATTCTTTGGCATTGGTAGAAAACAGTATTAACGGAATGGCCAACAAAATGGTAATACTCATCAGCAAATCTCTCAGATTGTATATCTTGTAGGCAAGCAAGTTGCTTTTGCTGATCAAGCCTGAAGCAAGCAGCTCTTCCACCTGATCAGCAGTAGCATCGGGGTGCATGATCATATATTCATTCAAATACGAACCCAAAGAAGGCAACACACCTATATTACCTAACACAAGGCCAAAGATATAAGCGATGATGACCGATCCAAGCTTATTTACAAACGGGAAGCTATGACAGAGGTGGAGGATGATGATGGGTGTGGCTACATAGAAAAGTATAAGCCCAATGATTGTCATTTCCATACTATTATATTTCACAAAAACAACAAAGGTAAAAAGCTTTTTGAAAAATGCCAGAAATTTGACACCTGAAAACTGGCGCCTTCCTTAAATTCGGAGAGTGGCAAGCCTAAGTTCCCAAATCTGTTGGCTCATCGTGAGTGGAAATACAATAGCAGTCATGCCCCATGCAGCAACTCATTTGCAGTGATACAATTTTTTTTGGTCTGTTGTGTGTATAAAAAAGAATAGCCCTACGAGTAGCTCATAGGGCTATTTTTAGTTACTTTTTTGCTTTTATACGGGTATTAATTCGCTTCACCCAGTTATCAACAAGCTCTAGTTCTTCACTTAACTGCCTATCGATTTCTTCGTCGTACAACACAAATCTTGCTTCTTCTTTATTCTTGGATATCGGCAAAAAAAGTAGTTCTACCCGCTTTATTATTGAATAGCTGCTGGAGCCGCTATTTACGTTACGTGCTTGCTTAACAGCTTGGCACATGCGGATTTCCGACAAATCCACAAATTCAGAAATCGACTCTTCCTTTGTTTGCTTGAAAAAGAAAACAAAATTTCTGCTCTCGTCTATACCCAATACAAAGTCGCTACAAAATTCGTGTTGACTTATAGTGCAATTATGTTGTTGTGCAATCTTTGTAAGCGATTGCAACATTTTCTTCTTTTTATTGACTTTATTGTAATGCATAATCACAAATGGCATAATACATAATAGTATGATTACCAGTACTACAATAGTCATTCCCAAATCCATTTCCATTTTTTAAATTATTTGAAATTGAACAATAGACTTAGCTTTATTACCAAGTCATAATAATTCAAGTAGCTATCCGATTTGGATAACTACTTACGATGTCAAATAATGTGTATTACCAAAAAGTATGGAAGGGAAAAAGAATTTCTGTTTTCCGCTGTTCTATCAGCAAGTTTATCGAAAAAGTAGTGTATTGAGAAAATAAAGTTTCAAAAAACTGTTCTATTGTTTTTGCAGTTGCCCATAGACTGTTAAATGGGTTTTTGTAGTCGTGGGCAGCTAAGCTATTGTCAGACTTCACCGAGTTTTCAGATGGGGAAGTATGACAGAAAAGTTTAGTTGAAAAATACTGCTCTTGCGAAGTAGTTAAATTGTTTTGAAAATCAGCATGTGCAAACGATTTTGTTACCATGCAGATAGCAAAGCAATAAATCGCTGTAAGAGTTAGTATGCCGAGAGTTCTACTCCTATTTCCCATGCCGCAAAGTTAATCAAGTTTTACTGTTGGTGCATACAGTTATACACATTTCTCTATCAGTCAAAGTTTGTCCGAGAGGCTATAAGGATCAGTAAACAATTGCCATTATGGTAATTAGTGCATTTGATACTTGAATCTGCCTACCCCTGCAAAAGGAGCTAAAACAATTAAAACTAATTTAAACTATTACTGCCCTATCTCTGACTGTCCATTTATTGTTTCATCAAACGCAATGTATGCACCAACAGGCATAAAGGTTTATCCTAACCCGGCTCAAAATATGATTTATGTGGAGTTACCTGAGATTGTTCGACCCGAAAACAGTAAAATTGAACTTTATAATATTGATGGGCGACTTGTTTACCATACTATTCCTGCATCACATAGTACACAGATTCCGGGTAAGAATCTCTTGTCAGGCCTCTATCTGGTATGGATTTGAGATGGCAGAAATTGAAATGGAAGCAAGGTTATGAAAGAATAATTTTTGATCAATTTATATAAACCTGTTATTTTATTTCTGCGTAAGTTTAGTGTGTTTCCAAACCCGGCATCTGACGCATCAGCTCAATGGGTATTTCCCAAAGCGGTTCATTACTCTATTGTGTCTTTTCTATCTGATAAAGTCACCATCCATGGTAAACTCCAAGTCTAAATCGTTATCTAAACCGACTTGTTGATGTTTTCCCTCAAGCTCCCAATCTGTAATAAAGTTGTTCGGGAAATGATCAGCCACATAATTCCTTATTTTCTCAGGAATGACGCTATCTGGCAATTTATCAGTCCCATCAATTTCTATGATTCGTTTCTGGCGGTTGAACTCAAGACTTATATTGCCGTCTAATATCACCTGATAGGTCTTGGTTAGGCCTTCAATATCTTTACTGAATTGAATGATATTGTGTTCAGGGAAATGGGTGATTAAATATGTTTCTATTTCGTTGGGTATTTGAGTTGCCGACAGTATAGTTTCTTTATCGCAACTTGTCATTAAAAGCAGGAAGCTGACAACCATCAGGCTTACCGATCGTTTTATTATGTTCATTGTTATATACTATACCTATTAATAATCAACCCGTATAAATTTTCCAGCCATAGTAAATTCCAACTCTATGCCATTATCCAATTTCACTTCTTGATGTTTCCATTCATGTTCCCATCCAATAATGACGTTATTGGGATAATTTGTGTGAACGTAATCCCTGATTTTTTCGGGTATAACACTTGCAGGCAATGCATTTTTACCATCAATTTTTTTTATCTGATGTTTGCTGTTGAATTCTAACTCAGTTCTGTCGGCAAGTTTTATCTCATATTCTTTTTTGATACCCTCCATATCAATTTCGGCTTTCACAACGGCCTGATCCGGAAAGTGGGAATCAATATATGACTGAATAGCAGATGGGATTTCAGAATGTGGTATCACTCTGTCCTGCGCAATCAAATATATAGGCAAGAATAAGACAGCCCATAAAATAATATATGTGATCTTTTTTAAATGATGCATGGCTTGAATTTTTAAGTTAATACTACTCTTAAAAGTTTTTTTGCTTCTATCCATAACGAATGCAATTATAAAAAAGTATGCCTCAAATCAATTACTCCTGACTTCATCATAGTAAGCTAATTGATATACATGAGATTCAACGGCTTGTCAAACTTTCATCCTAACGCTCATCAGACTGTGATACATCAGCTTTACAATCTCTTTTCAATGATTACTTTAGCTATAAAAGTATAACACTCAGGTCAATATCCTTAGTGCGGATGCTGTTAAATCATTCCAAATATCAGTCCTGCAACCGTTGACAACACAATGGTCAGGCTACTATAAACAAGTGTTTTTTGAGTTCCCATCACATCACGTATCACTAACATACTTGGTAATGACAAAGAGGGGCCGGATAGCAACAAAGCCAATGCAGGGCCTTTGCCCATACCCGAGGCTATCAACCCTTGTAATATAGGTACTTCAGTCAAGGTGGCAAAATACATGAACGCCCCTACAATGGAAGCAAAAAAATTGGATAAGATCGAGTTGCCACCTACTAACCATTGTATCCATTCATTCGGAATCACGCCTGCTATAGTTTTTCCATCATGAGTTGATCCAAGTAGAAAGCCAGCAGTAACCACTCCTATTGCAAGTAAGGGAAGTATTTGCTTGGCAAAGCCCCAGGAAGCCAAAGCCCATTCCCGGTTGTCGTTATCAGTTTTGTCAAAAAGAGTGATCACGCTCAGTGAGGCAATGCCAATTATCATAGTGACTATGGCTGCCTGCGCCGTATCTCCAATCAAACGGATTGAAATCCATGCAGAAGCAACAGTTGCTAATATAGCCAGTATTACCCATTGCCATTTTATTTTTAAAAAGCGGATCAAAGAATAGCCGAGCCAGAGCGAGAAAAAACCGGTGATATACCATTTATAAGCCCAGATATAAAACCAGGTGCCGCTTGTAGCATCGGAATCCGGTTTTCCCCAATTGGCAAAGACAAGAATGAATACTAATGATAAAAGATGAAACGCTGTTTGCCACATAGATCGCTTTTCGGGCGGCAACTGAATATTCATTTGCTCCTTCTTTTTCTCCTTTTCTTCTTTGCGGTATATCAGCGACATGATCAGACCAATGATTACACTGAAAGAAATAGCTCCAATGGTTCTTGCCACACCCATCTCAAAGCCAAGTACACGTGCCGTTAATATTATTGCTAAGATATTGATTGCCGGTCCTGAGTACAGAAAAGTGATAGCTGGTCCCAGACCTGCTCCACGCTTGTGAATGCTTGAAAAAAGAGGAAGTATGGTACAACTGCAAATAGCTAATATAGCCCCAGAAACGGAAGCCACGCTATATGCTAACAGTTTTCTCGCATTAGCTCCAAAATATCTCAATACCGCAGCCTGACTGACAAATATAGAGATGACACCGGCTATGAAAAAAGCAGGCAACAGACATAAAACCACATGTTCGCGGGCATACCATTTTGCCAGATCCAACGCAGCAGCTATCGCAGTGGTGAAAGTGGTACTTTCAACAGGCAGGAAAAACGCTGCTCCAAAAATCACTATGACCCATAAGAGGAATTTTAGTTCCTGTTTTAGTTCCATGCTATTATGAACTATAGGAGTGATTCACCAGATGTTTCAGAAAAGAAAAAGTCTCGCATTAAACCTTGAGCCTTTTCCCAGTTTTCTCTGTTGATACAATACTTGATGTAAGGCGCTTCTACTTCACCCTGGATCAGCCCAGCATGTTTTAACTCTTTCAGATGTTGAGAAAGTGCTGATCTGCCAATCGGCAGCTCTTCAACCAGATCACCACTGTAGCAGCAACTGTCCATAGTACTTAGTTTCCTGATAACGTACACCCGCACCGGATGACTTAATGCTTTGGCATATGTAGCAATTTCGACCACCTCTTGAGGCAGTTCAACTTTTTTTCTACCCATAAGCCTTAGTCGTAAGTAATTTCACTATTTCATTTTTTGAAGGAAGTCTTCCGCTGAGAAGTACCTCCTCGTCCACCACTAAACCGGGAGTAGCAAAAATACCGTAATTCATAATCTGAACGATATCTTCTACCTTACTGACCTCCGCATTCAAATTATTTTCTGCAATCACTTCATTAACAAGTTTTTCTAATGTCTTGCATCTGGTACATCCAGTTCCGAGAATTTTTATGTGCATGATTTCTGACTTTAAGTTTCACTACATTTTAATATTTCGCAAAATGACGAAATGTTTTTCATTCTACCAAATTTTTGGTGATAAATTTTTTGGGACTACTTAAAATCGCACTTCAGCCAAATATATAGCTTCAAGCTTGGCAAGTGAGGCCTTTGTAATGAATACAATCTGGACCCGACCAAAGGCGAATGTAGGTTGAAAAGAATACTATGCAACAGAACAGGCTGAATATAGGAATCCCTTTGTTACCACTATTTCTTCTTCTGTAATATACAGCCATTATGCTTCATCAAAAAAATTGGCTTGGGCTTTCCGAGTGACTTGGTTTCTGCGAATCAGTCTGCTTGACTTTGATAGAGTGGAATTAATTAATTAGTGTCTGTCTTTAATGTCCTCAATTTTTTCCTTAATCTGTCATCAATATAGTATTCATAGGCATAAGCACGGCTATGGTATGTGATTTTAGCCTGTACTATCTGTCAAAAATGTTTTGTATATGA
>Ga0265293_10000759_pt1 | contig 74163 bp, 48 predicted proteins | sample Munlanlewell138R_FD_192505 | JGI IMG/M metagenome (GOLD analysis project Ga0265293, IMG submission 192505) | Leachate microbial communities from a municipal landfill in Southern Ontario, Canada - Leachate well 138R | ecosystem: Engineered > Solid waste > Landfill > Unclassified | place: Canada... | reverse complement strand
ACACTTTGAAGCACTCATGACGCTTGGACAATCACACGGCGGCAGCGCTGAAATCGGGTCTATGGTCTTTTCTGTTGGGAATATACTATTATTAAAAATGCTCTATGAATATGCAATAGGTTCTTTTGACGACATGAATTCGACCTTGCTTTGTTATCTTGACTATTGTAGAGGCTTTACAAGAAGTAATACAGCATTAAATTGGACTATAGGCCGTGGGTCCCTTGTTCCCGTTTATGATGCTATTTATAAATATGATTTGTTAAAGTTTGTTTCAAAGACTGAAATAGAGCCACTGTACTCCTTGCTATTGGCGCAGACTATGGAAAACCAAATTGCAAGAGTTGTAGAGGAGGACTTGTTCGACGATATGGACGCTTTTATTGAAGAGGTGTTTTCCTCAAGTAATTTCATTTTGCGTTCCGCATCTCGAATTTATACTGTGGAATTTTTTAAACGTCGGGAAAAAGTATATCTTAGAAGATTTGTAGACCATCTCCTGGCACATTTGGAAAATGGCGGATATTACACTAACTATGAACACTTTTCGATTTCAAGGGTAGGATGGATGCCCGGAAGACTATATTCTCAGTATATTATCCAATTGACGGAACATTTTCTAGTATACGACTATACACTAAAGAACAGAGCACTTGTGCTTCTATGGGCGCTTCTCACATATTCTCACAAAGAAGCAACTTCTACCTATCCGGAAACACTCGAGGATATCGTAACTCACCCTTGGTTTAATGAACATTCCTTGAGGAAGCCGCGATTAACTTCATTTATCACAGGTTCGCCACTAGTTTTACAGGTTGAAGACAAACATTTTTTGATCGACGGTCTTCCTGGACCCCAAGCAATCTCGGAGCAGGACGAGTGGCGTATTCGTGCCCACGGTCGTCTACTAATCTCGGAGGAGGACGAACAGTTTAGGGATAGCGTGTATGTCGGGTGCTTGTGATGGAAAATTCCCTCTCTGACAACAACCTTGATACAGTTACCTTCTTTAAATTCGTGTAGAGAGCAAGGAGAACTGGATTATGAGAGATGTTGATGATGAAGGGTTGTTAGTTTCAAAGAATTCGCCTTTTATTTGTGGCGGTAATGGCGCCGATGCCATGGATAGCCAAGATTTAGCAAGCGGAAAATAGCTCTCGGATACTCGGGTTTCATAAAAGTCGTAGGGTCGTGAATTGCGCCGTACTCGTGTACGCAGTCGCTCATGTTAGGTGTTGCTACGCTCAGCTCACAAACGCCCATGCAATTCTGCCGAAGTCTTTCTTCAGAAAAGGGTTGCAATTCGAGTTTGAATCCACGCTGCCCTTAAGAGAAATTGATCTGATAGGCTTAAAAGGGGTAAAATACAGGCTTGGGGGCCCTTAGCTCAGTCGGTCAGAGCAGGTGACTCATAATCACTTGGTCGCTGGTTCGAGTCCAGCAGGGCCCACCATTTTCTTCCTTCCTATGTAGCGCTTTGCGACGCTGCGACCCGTTTTACCGTCCTGTGACGGCTCTTCTTGTTTCTCGCTTGCTTGGTGATAGGCGCTTCGTTGTAGTGCAAAGAGGAGCGTTGTGTGGATACCGCCGAGAGGGTGAGAGGGCGAAAAAACATCCCGAATCCCACGGTGCTGTGACCGCAGGATCCGGGAGGAATCAGCGTCTAGAAACGCGCTTTAATTTACATTGGCGGCTGTGTTCAGTTGTGTCAGCAATTCGGCCAACTCTCTGCGCACGGTTCGGATCGTTTCCCAGCGTTTATCGCTGATGCGTCGCGCGCCGGCGAGCCCATCGGGGCCGGGCACGGTGCCATCCTGATCTACTCCGCAGAATTCGCCGATCACCGTTGCTTTTTCATTGAGCAAGGTATGCGCCTTATCCAACGCTTCCGTTTCCATGGCGTCAGGAGCGTTATCGACAAGGCTCCGCAGCAGATGGAGCATGCTATAGTCTTCGATACCGTCGCGGACTGCTTCCCAGCGTTTGCTGGAAACCACACCGTCGCCGGGATAGACCATCAAATAATCGTGTCTGAGCGAGGGGAGGAACCAAGGATCGTCGCGCGAGGTGCAGTAAGACCAGAATCCGATTCCGGTTAAGCCGTGTTGCCATGCGAGCCAGGCTTGTCCTCGATAATAGCCTAAGGGCGATTGATGTTTGGCGTTGGGTTCGCAGGCATAGGTCCAGATTTGTTTGCCTGATGCTTTAATGATATCGAGCTTCGCTTTGTTTGTTTTTTCGAGAATCAACCCGTCGCGATTGGGACACCAAATATCCACATAGGGCAGCATTTCTTTGAGTTCGTCTTCGGTAATGCGCGCCACGGGATCGGTATACATCAGTATATTGGGATCCGCCTCCCGAGCCAATTTCGCCATCCGTTGATGAATCTCCACAAGTCCATCATTCAGCCCCGGTTCATCCACAGGATAAAGGGCGAAGCCGTCGTAGCCAACGCCCAGTTCTTTGAGATGCGCCACCCATGCGCGGAGCCAGGTCAGATGGGCTTTGGCATAAGCCTCTTCGTTTTGACCGCCCGGTCCTTTCAGCGCGTGTTGGTAGTTGAAAAAGAGTATGGTTCCGTGGGGGGCATGGCGTGTTACATAACTGTCATGGTCGGTGAAATCAATGGCGCCGATAATCTCACCCTGTTCATCATATGTGGCGCGGGGGAAGAAGGTTCCGACGAAGACATTGGTTCCGTTACGCACCTGATCTTGCAAGGCTTCTTCGGGATAGTCTTTGAGCACAGAGCTATGGACATAGCCCCAATGACATAAAGATAAGGGCTGCGTTTCGGGCAGCTGCGGCGCCCACACATGGATGTTAATGGGCGCTGTTTCACATATAGACTCGACATCAAGGCTGCGCAGGACAAGGGAAGCGGTCCATTCGCCTGCAGCCAGCGGTTTCGTGTCCACGTTGAGCCATATCTGGGCGGCGCTCCACGGCGAGATTTGGATCAATTGCGCCTTGTTGAGCAGCGGGATGGCATCGGCGGAGAAGTCGCGCATTTCTGTGGGTACGGCGATTACTTCATGGAGCGAGATGCAATCGCGGGCGGGCACTTCTGCATCACCGCAGCGCAGCGCTTCCAATTCTACGCGGAAACTGCGCGTCATGTTCGTGAGATTGAAGAGGTTGAGTGCTGCTGATTCTGTTTCGCCGGAAAATGCTTCAATGGTTATAGGTTCATCGTTCATACGCCCTTCCGCCAGCTCTTGGAAGCCGCCGAAAGGCGCCCAGGGATTTGCTGAAGAAAGGAGCAGACTTTTCCCGTTCGCGCCCGCCTGTGCTGCTGCGGCGACGGTGGCATTTAAGCCGTTGACTTCTGTGAGATAAGCGCGTATATCATTTCGCAAGTCGATGATTTCGCCATCCGTGGCGGTGCTGAGCTGCTGCACGCGTTCACGGTAGCTTTGTAATTTGCCTTGTAAAAAATAATTGCGTTCTTCAAAACCGCCCGTATCAGCGAGGCGTGCAATCTGTGTATAAGAATCGGATAAGCTTCGTTCGAGGTCAGCCAGTTCTTTGGTGAAAGGTACCACATAGGTCTTTTGATTGCGCTGCTCCAAAACTTTATCACCTTCTTTAATAACAGCGCTCAAGGTGAGGTTGGTCGCCTTATTAGCAGGCAGGGTATAGGATAAAGAAAGGCTTATGTCTTTATCATTGGTGCTCAGCGCTGACACTGCCGGCGCATCGTGATCACGCTGTGAGGTCAGTTCAATGTGAAGATTGCGCTCATCGGGATTGTCCACCTGTATTTCCATGAGGTTTACGCCCACATAGCGATCTCCATAGGTTAAGCTGAATTCGACGGTCGGCTGTTGCGCAGCCTTGGTACCCGCGCCGTTGCGCTGCGAATCATAGAGGTATTCCGGCCAGAGCAAGGGGACGTTTGCCTGAGCGTCACTAAAGCAGTGCATACTGAGCGCTTGGTTGTTAGGCGCGACCAAAAGTCCGGGTTTTCCATTTTGCAAGGGGAGAAGGGTGACCGCACAATTGGTGCCCCCTTGGACGGGTACCTTTGTATCTAAGCGACCATCCGGCTCAAAGATATACATGGTATTATCGTAGCCTGCCACAATAATTTCTTGGACGCCGTCACCGTCCACATCGCCTACGGTGGGAGAGCGGCGCACCCGTTCTTTGACATCTGCCTGCCACCGTAAACGTCCTTCAGGATTCAAGCTGACTAGATTGCCGGAAAGATCGATCAGATAGATTTCCACTTCACCGTCGCCGTCGGCATCCACTACGGTCAAGGCTCCGTCCATTTCCCGTTGCATGGGATAGGACCACCGTTCTTTGCCGTTGCCATCGATTACCCTAAATTGTGAGCCGCAGCCAATCAGTATTTCCGGGTGATGATCGCCGTCTAGATCGTAGACGAGGGGGTTGCTCCCAATAGCATTTTCGAGACGCCAAAGCTCTTCGCCCTCATGAGACAAACAAACAAGAGGAACCACATTGCCGCTTACCAACACTTCGAGAAAGCCATCATTATTGAGATCCGCCAAGGCAGGCGCTTGGGTAATGCCATGATCCCCTTTGTATTGCCAGACAATTTCCCCGTCGCCATTCAAACAGACGACAGTGCTGCTGCTGTTACCTGTTACAATTTCGAGTTTCCCATCGTTATCGAGGTCGGCAATCGCCAAAACAGTTTCACCCCATTGTAAGGGAGCGGGCAAAGATTGTTCCCAAATAAATGTGCCTGTTGCAGCGGATAGACAGTGGATGGTTCCCAAACGGTTCATGACCACCACTTCATCGCCCGCACAATTGTTGAGATCGCCAATGCTGGGTGAAACACTGATCGGTCCCTGCATTTCATGACGCCAAATTTCTTCACCGCCTGAAGTAAGTGCGATGACTAAACCGGCGGTAGTGCCTATGACAAGGTCTGCGTGACCGTCGCCTGTGAGATCTGCCACGGCGGGGGAAGCATCCACATAGCCTGCAGGCGGCTCATACTTCCACAAGATCTCTGTTTTTTCTGCGTGGAGGCTGCCTGCCGCCAATACGATCACGGCTGTGAACAGGCAGCTCAACAAAAACTTCGCGTGTCTTCTTCGGTTCATTGATGTCATGCTAAAGACTCCTCTTTTCTTACAATCAAAAAACATAAGGGCTTATATAGTTTTTACTGGAAGGACTGCGATAACAGTGCCTAATAAACAATACTCCAAAAGTGGGGGTTAATACCATTGGACGCACTTATTTTTATTTCTTCTTTTGATTGTGAGCAAGAGGTCGTGCACAGGCCGCCAACATGGGCGGTCTTATAAAAGGCAGCGCAAAGGCGGAGCTCAGCCATAGGCGGCGAAATGGTACGGAAGCTGAAGCGGTAGGCTCTGCTTAGAGGCGTTGGCTGTTAGCGACCTAATAATTAGGATTATTTTTTTGCAGGCCGGTAAATGTGGGTACTTTGTCCGAAAATGGCGGCAGCTGATTCCATCACCGTTTCGCTCAGGGTGGGATGGGGGTGAATGGTCATGTCTAGGTCTTCGGCAACGGCGCCCATTTCAATGGCGAGTGCCCCTTCGGAGATGAGTTCTCCTGCGCTGTTACCGACAATGCCCATGCCAAGGATTTGGCTTGTTTCCGCATCTACCAAAATTTTGGTGAGCCCGTCGGAACTGCTCAGGGTACTGGCGCGGCCGGAAGCCGTCCAGGGGAATTTCGCCACATGAACGGATAGCCCTTTGGCTTTGGCGCTGTTTTCTGTTTCACCGCAAATAGCAATCTCGGGATCGGTGAAGACCACCGCAGGAATCGCCATTGGTTCGAAGGCAGCTTTTTTGCCGGCAATCACAGCAGCCGCCACTTTTCCTTCTGCTGAGGCTTTGTGGGCGAGCATGGGCTGACCGGTCACGTCGCCAATGGCAAAAATATGGGGTTCAGCCGTACGCCGCTGTTCATCAACGACGATGAAGCCTTTAGAGTCTGTTTTAACGCCTGTATCAGCGAGGTTAAGCCCTTGCGAGTTGGGTTTGCGCCCCACCGAAATGAGAACTTTATCGTAAACTGCGCTGCTCTTTTCACCGGCGCCATTTTCGAATTGAACGCGGACGCCATCTTCCAGTTCCTTCATTTCCATGACCTTCGTCGATAACAGGACCCCTTTAAAATTCTGTTCCAGACGTTTTTGCAGTGGTACAACGAGATCATGATCTACACCGGTCAATAAGCGGTCAGTCGCCTCAACGACGGTCACTTCAGAGCCGAGTGCTGCATAGACGGAACCCAACTCCAATCCTATGTAGCCGCCGCCAATGACGAGCAAGGAGGAGGGGATTCTGTTGATTTGCAGCGCATTGGTTGAATTCATCAGACGTTCTGATTTGATGAGCGGTCCGAAGAGGGTGGGTCGTGAACCGGTGGCGATGATAATATGTTCAGGATCAAGATAATCATCGGAACCGTCTTCGTTGAAGAGGATGAGTCTGCGGCTGTTCACAAAAGAGGCGCGGGCGCGGATATAGGTGATCTTCCGGGCGCGGCAGAGTTGGCCAAGGCCGCCGGTCATTTGCTCAATCACGAGGTTGGTGCGGTCGCGCATTTTATCGAGATTCAATTCAGGCGGAGTAAAGGTCAAGCCCCATTCCTCTGCTTCGCGGGCATCGTTGATAAGCTTTGCAACATGAAGCAGCGCCTTCGACGGGATGCAGCCCCGATACAGACAGGTGCCGCCGGGATTGAGTTGCACGTCGATCAGGCTTACTTCCAAACCCAGATCCGCCGCATGAAAAGCGGCGGCATAACCGCCCGGTCCCGCTCCAATAACAGCCAGTTGCGTTTTCTTTATATCGGCCATGAAACTACCTTTCTGTAGGGTTGATAAAGCGCGCTGCGCTTGATTTATTCAAAATGACTGAAATCCGGTGGGCGGCGTTCAAGGAAGGCTTGTACCGCTTCAGCCGCTTCCGGCGACGACAGACGTTGTGTAAACAGATCAATTTCTCGTTGCAGTCCTTCTTGACACGCCTCACGCAAGGGCGCACGGAGGAGCGCTTTCGTGGCACGCACCGCTTCGGGCGGCAGGGCGGTCAGGATGTTAAGCCGTTTTGTCAACGACTGATTAAAACTTTCTTCCGGCAGTATTTCGGTGAGCAGTCCCCACGACAAGGCGGTTGCTGCGTCAATCTTCTGCCCCAGCAATAGCATGGCTGATGCCCGCGTCAATCCGACGACTTTGGGCAAGAGCACGCTGGAGGCTGCTTCCGGACACAAGGCAAGCCCTGTGAAGGGCGTTTGAAAATACGCCGCTTTCGAGGCATAGACCAAATCGCAATGGAGCAACAGGGTGGTTCCGATGCCGATGGCAGCGCCTTCCACCGCGGCGACCATGGGTTTGGGGAAGTCGATCACAGCCCGCAAAAATTGTAGAACAGGCGCATTTTCATCTTGCATGGTTGCCGACAAAAAATCTTTGATATCGTTGCCGCCGCAAAAGATATCTTTACTGCCGCAAAAACACACGGCGCGTATGCTCGGCGTGGCCGTGGCATGATCTAAAAGCGCAGCCAGCCGGGCGTACATGCTATGGTTAAGAGCGTTCTTTTTCTCATAACGGTTAAAAACAATATAGAGAACTCGATTCTCTTCGCTGCTTAAAATCGCTTCTGTTGTACGTTCTGTATCGCTCATAACATCGTCCCCAAATCCTGTCCGTTGTACGGGTTGCGCCCTTCTTCGGGCCTGTTATCGCGACGGGCTTATTCCCGGTCTCTTCCTTGGATTCAGGATACCATACTCCTATAAAGAGTGCCAACACAAGCGGCTCTATTGCGGCAGCGGGCATCCGTTTACGTTTTCGGATTCACCTCTGTTTGATCCCTGTTGTGGAGGCACTTGAGACTCCTTCCTGTTGCAGAGCTCCTGAATCATTTAGGATTTTCGGGCAGGATTTAGTGCTCGTCACTAGAGGAACAGTACTGTGGGATTGATCATTCCCGGGCGTCCATGGCGCAGCGGCAGCCATAGTCTTTTCGCTCCGCATCCATACGGTCAAAGTGTCGGGCCGTGGTGCGCGCCTCGAACTTTTTCGTCATATAAGATCCTCCACGCAGGATACGGAAGATTTGCCCATAATCTTTGGTAATGGATTCATTGCCGGGGTAGGCATCGTACCAATCGGAGACCCACTCATAGGCATTGCCAGCCAAATCCATACAGCCATAGAAAGATTGGGTCGCATAGAAATGGCCGACAGCAACGGGTAACCCGAAACCGCATTCTTCTGTATTGGCGAGTTGGGCGCCGTAAATGTCACCCCAAGGATACATGCGTTCATCGGTGCCTCGGGCTGCTTTTTCCCATTCTGCTTCGGTGGGTAAACGTTTGCCGACAGAGGCACAATAGCGGCCTGCATCGTTCCACGAGATGCCCCAAGCAGGATAGTTTTCTTGCCCTTCCGGGAATTTGTGGCGGGAGGAGAATTTCTGGTATTCCTGATTGGTTACTTCGAAGCGATCCATATAAAAGGCGTCGACATAGACTTCGCGTGTGGGGCGTTCGTCGGATGCATGTTGCGTTGAGCCCATCGTAAAGGTACCGGCAGGGATCAGCACCATGCCTTGAGGCACTTTACCGGGACTCATTTCCAAAAGTACTTTTTGATCTTCATTGGGCTTGAGAATCACCATTTTGTCGGCTTGGATAAAACCGTCAATATAGGTGCTGACCAGATAATTTCCCGGCGCCAGTGCTAATTCCAGGGGCGTGTTGCGCCGCTGCAAGATGTTGTTGAGCCAGATTTGAGCGGAACTTGGGCGGGAATGAATGGTGAGCCGGGCTTCCACAGGGCGCAGGTCATGGTTATAATTGAGATTAAAATTCTCTTCCATACGGAAGTCGTTGGTTTCAGGGAAATAATCCGGGTGTCTGAGTTCATAGCTGTAGGCACCCACTTGCAACACTTTTCTCAAGATGGGTGTAGTGCCGATTAAACTGCCGTCTAAATAGACCTCGGCATCGGAAGGGACGGAATTGATGGAAACAGTGCCTTCAAGGGGTTCCATCTGAATCGTGAATGCTTGCACAGCTTCTTCAGTGACTGTAATTTCTGTAATTTTCCGTTTGTAGCGATCTTGGCGCAGGATAATTTCATAGGTATCCGGGCGGACATTGGGGATATCTACGGGCGTTGCGCCGCGGTCAAATCCATCCATCAACAGGAATGCACCGGATTCGGGAGCTGTGTTAATGGTCACCTCTACGGTTTGAATTTGTTTGTTTTTCCCACCACAGCCGAATCCTGATATAACGCAAAGAATAAGTAATATCCCCACCCCTCGAATCAAGTTCCCCATAATGCTGAATTGGGGTTTCATTCGTTACCACTTCCGCAATTTATAAAGCTTAATACTATGCCCAAATTACTTACCGTATCAAACGAAGTTGAATCAATAAACTTTTGCCACATTTTTATTATACCATGATTCAAAGATATTTCAAAGACAATAACCATAGGTTTGAATGCTATAAAAGGTGCCATTAAAAATAGCAAGAAACGAGAGGGTAAAAGAAAAAGTACGGAATTTTACATCTTATCCGAATCTGTCCATTGTTTTCTTGCGGCGTAACTGAAAAAGAAGGCGGGCTTGTTAATGATCCGGCAAATCACATAGGATTTAGAGACGAGATGAAACCAAAGCACACACGAAATGATCGGAAAACTACGCTATGACTATCACCGCACTCGCTTTTTTTGCCCTGATGCCCACGCTATATTCCGCTTTAGACAGTCCCCTTCTAGAGATTGATGAAACAGCGCAGCCTATCCGTGTTACGGTGCGCGGCGGCGCGTCATCACTGCAATCACCGGAGGAAGGGCTGTGGTCTATCGCCGCTGATTGGGAAGAGGGATGGCCGGGACACTGGCACCATGCCCATCCGGAACGCTGTGAGCGCGTGGGGGAGTGGTGGGTTCTCTATGGAAAGATTGAGATGGACGGAGGCGGCGCTTGGCATTTGCGCGATGTATACCGACCGGAGGGCGCGCTCATCCGCTGTACGCGCCGTTTCGAATGGCACGGGGAGAAGCCCTTGGATCGCTGCACATTAAGCGTACGCTTTCTTGCGTCGGGGGTCGGTGCAGGCGCAGTACTGCCGGGAATTTTATATCATGGGAATCCGTCGGGTGCAAAGAGCGGCCGTACCCCTGTCTATACGGGAACAGCCGGCGAGGAGGCGCTTTTCGAAGAGCATCGTTTCCCCATGCCTTTTGTAAGTTTCGAATACGCCGGAGACAGCGGTGTTCATGGCACTGCTCTTCACAGCTTGCCCTGCCCCGTACCCTATGGCAATAAGAAGGAACAGTGGTGGTCTATGGGGCTTGCTGCAGGAGACGAGGCAACGGACTTGCTCTTGTTGTCGGGTCCCTGCGCTTCTAATGGACAGCGTAATGTCATTAAGGCGGTACAGCCCGGTTTTTCACCCTATCCTGACGCGTGGTTGTCGGTGCCGCCCGGCACAATCATTGAAAAGACTTTTTATCTGGATGCTTGGACGGCGCCGCGGGAAGGCAGCGCTTTTCAACGTGCCGTGAACCAGTCACTGCAACTTTATCCTCCCTATCTAACGCCCGATTTGCCTTCCTTTAGCGAAATCATTGAGAAGAAATTGTATTATGCTGACAGCCGTTGGTTGGATCGGGGAGCTGTGGCGGGCTATTGCAAATATCCCAACAAAGATACGCTGGTCATGGGATGGTGCGGCCAAGCAGAAACGCCGGGCTACGCGCTTCCTGTTTTAGCGCAGCATTTCACGGTGACAGAGGCGCAAGAGCGCGCCCAAAGATCCTTGGATTTTCTTTCGGGAGCCGCTTTTTTTGAAAAGGGATTTCATACTTGGTATCTTCCGGAAACAGATTCTTGGGAACGCGATGAAACGCTGTCGCAGGGACAAGCAATGCTTTCTTTTGCACGGGCAATACGCAATGGGCGCGGATCAAGCATGAACACAAGCCGTTGGGAAGATTTTCTGAAAAAGGCCTGTGATTTCCACGCCAACCGTATTCTCAAGGATGATTGGTCGCCCTTATCCACGGATGAAGCCTTTTTTGTTGCGCCTCTTTGTATGGCGGCCGACCTATTTGAAGAGCCGCTCTGGCTGCAAGCGGCTCAGAAGGCGGGCGCGCTTTATGCGAAGCGTTCCTTGACCATGACTGAACCCTATTGGGGCGGCACCTTGGATGCCAGCTGCGAGGATAAAGAAGGCGCCTTTGCCGCACTGCAGGCTTTTCTTGCGCTCTATGATGGGACAGGGAAGGCGCAGTATCTGGAATGGGCGGAGCATGCCCTTGATCTTGCCTTGACTTATACGGTGGTGTGGGATATCGATTTACCTGCGGGACGACTGCGCAACCACGGCTTTAAGACGCGGGGATGGACCGCCGTATCCGTACAAAATCAGCATATTGATGTGTACGGCGTCCTTATTGCGCCTTTGGTGTATCGGATGGGCGTGTTAAAAGAGGATCAGCGCTTGCAGGATTTGGCATTGCTTATGTATCGCAGCTGCGGACAATTGCTGGACGTGTGGGGAAGTCAGGGCGAACAACCGCAACAGACCAACTATGCCCAACGGGGAGATACCAGCGATGTGGAGGTGCTCCGCGGCGGCTACGTAGAGGATTGGACCGTCTTTTGGATTACGGCACACTTTTTAAACGGCGCGGCGCAATTCATCGAAATGGGAGCTCCGATCCTAGAGTGATAGGCTTTTCATACCAATATAAGCGGCGGCGCGCCCTTGCGTCTTGCTATATGCCGGGGTCTCTACGCCATCTTACCCTCAGGTTTTGATGTGACACCTGTAGTGGCGCGATTTATCGCGCCCAAAGGTCTACATTACGGTTTCATTGTGTAATGCAAGCGTGCATGGGCCTTCGAAGATAGAATAAGGGATACAACTTGCATTGTTCGCTTTGTTTTTGTACACTGCAAAGGACATTGCAGCCGCAATGAAGGTGATAACAAAAAGAATCAATTGGGCACGAGCCTAATGGGAGGTATCATACTGTGAAGGTACAGACAGCGGAACAAATCGGTGTATGCAGTTGGTCGTTGCAAGCGACAGGCCCTGAAAATCTCGCTGAAAAAGTGAATGCGCTGGGCGTAAAAAAAGTGCAGATGGGGCTGACACCTCATCGCGATGATCCCGGTGCTTGGGATGGTGTACAGGAAATTCTTGCCTCGTCGGGTATCGAAATCGTATCAGGTATGTATTCCACGGTCGGCGAAGATTACAGCTCTTTAGAGAGTATCCGCAAAACCGGCGGTGTTGTTCCCGATGAGCATTGGGAAGAAAACCTTCGCTTGGCCGAAATTACGGCGAAGCTGGCAGGTCAAATGGGCTTAACATCGGCCAATGCTCACGCCGGTTTTCTGCCCCATGACCCTGCTGATCCTGACTTTGATAAGCTGTGCGGCCGCGTGAAAACCTTGGCGGAAATATTCGGCAAGGAAGGGGTGACCCTGCTCATGGAAACCGGTCAGGAAAGTGCGCAAACGCTCTTATCGTTTCTGGGCGAAATGAAGGCGCGGGGCGTTGACAATATTGCCGTGAATTTCGATCCCGCCAATATGATCCTCTACGATATGGATGATCCTATCGAAGCACTGCAGGCACTTGCTCCCCATGTAAAACAGGTACACGTCAAAGATGCTAAGCGGACGCAAGTGAAGGGCGAATGGGGCGAAGAAGTGATTGTCGGTCAGGGCGAGGTGGACTGGAACGCCTTTGTCCGCGTTCTGGCTGAAGCCGACTTTGAAGGGGGCTACATTTTTGAGCGTGAAGCGGGCGATGACCGTGTGGGCGACATTAAGCAAGGAATAAGCGCGCTGCGCGCCGCCATGGACAGCCTGAAATAAAAATCTTTTATCGCTGCGTTGTATGCGGTGTAAAAGAAACTACAGACCGATGTCGGGTCCATAGTGGTCTCGCACACGGTTCCATGCCTCTGCTGCGGCGCCATTACCCCAAGAGAAGATGGTGAAACTTCCCATGCCTTCGCCATCTTTTGAGGTAGTGCCGCCGTGGCCGTAGTTTTCCATTGTAAATCCGTAATCTTCGGGGCCGAAGAAGGGCCAGACCTTTTCCCAGAGCGCCTTTACTGCCGGATTTTCGGGGCAGTACATCATGACAAAACTCGCTTTGAGCGCGGCCATACCCCGTTCCCAATACTGTTCATCGCCGGTGATGGCGGCGTAATCCAAAAATAATTCTGCGAAGAGGGATTGGCGGGCGTCGTTCCACTCTGCGTCAAAGTTCATGACACCGAAACCACCCAAAGCGGGGACATGGATGAAAGGCGGCTGCCAGACTTGCTGTACCATGGATAATTCGTCGAGGGTACGTTTACCCCAGCGCCGATAGTTCAGGTCGTTGGTGCGCTGCCACGCAGCGAACAGAGCTTCTGCTGTCCAAAACATAGAAAAGCTGCATTGTTTAAACATAGCGTTCCGTTCAAAGGGCTTGCCCAAATGATCCTGTCCTAAACGGCAGCACGACCAATAGGTCTCGAAATCTTCCCACTGCCCTTTGGGTATGATATGTTGGATAACAGCATCCATGGCTTTTAATGCGGCGTCGGCATACTTGTCCTCTTTGGTTTCTTCAGCGAGGGCAAGTAAAAAAGAAACGCTCATGCTGGTTTGCGGGGATTGTGCCAAAACGGGAGAGGCTTCTTCCGTTTCCGGATGCAACCAAGACGGGAAAAAACCTTGTTCATCCTGCAGCGTCAACAGGCGCTCCCCATACTGCCGCACATACTCGGGGATACGGGGATCGGCTTCCAATTCGCGATGCCAACGCAGCAGCAACAGGCACGTCCAACTCATATCCAAGACATTATGCCAACGATCCCTGATGCCATGCTCCCTGGGGACACGGTTGGCATTCGTCCAATATCCGCTTTCCCATCCTTTGGAACGATTGATTTGTTCATCGCCAATGGTCAGCTTTTCCATTTCCGTGCGGTAGACTGTGGGGAACAAGCCGTTGTTGAGCGGTGCTGCCAAGGTGAATTCTTTGGACAGCCGTGCTCTCTCCATCAGAGATTCATCCTTAGTGCGCCGTCCGTAGCGATACATGCCTGAGGCGACACGGAGCGTAGAAAACCATGCCTGATTCCACAGAGACAAGAATTCACGGAGATCTTTTTCGCCGGGATAGTTGGGTGATTCCGTAACATTGACGATGAAGGCGGGACCGCCGACGTGGACTCCGTCAATGTCAAACTCTTGCCAGACCGCATCGGCCCAAGTATCAAAAGCCCAGCGATAGCTATGGTCGATAAAAACCTTAGGCGGCACCGTAGAGGGTTCGCCCCTTTCGTAGGCTTTATGCGCCCATTGCTGCCAAAGGAAACGGCTCGGCATTTCCCAAGGATTGAAGAGGGCGTCTTCTCCTTTGAAACAGCCCAAGTAGAAGCCCAGCCTTACCGTGCCCGGTTCAAAGGTCAAGCCCGAGGTTTTTTGGTAGCGCACATGTTCGGGGATATCGGTATGGCTCATGCCCAGCCAGAAATGCCGGGCTTCAGCGTCCATGTCCATATACCACGGAGTTTCTTTTTCGCCGCACAGATCCAGGTCGGGGATCATGGCGATGAGCGCTTCTGATGACCGTACTAAGATCGCAGGGGAGCGAAATACATGCTGTGCGATCACATCGCCTTGGGTTGGCGCCAAGTAGGGTGCCCACCAAAAATCCGGTTTGAAGAAGACACGGAATAAGAGGGCGAGATCGTCTCTTTCCAGCCGCGCCGGGATTTCCCAACTCAGCTCTACGTGAAGCCAAGACCCAAGGGCATCGGTTTTCAGCTGCGGCTTTTCTTCGCCCAGCGTAGGCAGCGTCATTTCGAGAAGCGTCTGCGTATCATCAACAAAGCGTATATAATCAGGTTGTTGTTCAATGGTGAGCAAAGGAGCCGAGACAGCGTGAAAGGTGGCTGCGAGAGACCACAACAGCAGTGAGATCGTGGGCATGATAGCGTTTCTCCTTTGAAAAGCTACGGCATCAACCGTTTTAAAATACACGAAAGTTCATCAGGTAATACGAGCGCCGCGCCGCGCTCAGACTGCGCCTAAACAGGGCGGCGAATCGGGCAGATTGAAATTCCCTTTGAGATTATCCCAAAATTGAGCGTATAGTAAAATTCTAGTTACAACGACTATGGTACTATATCAGCTTATAGAGAGGAGAATGATATTCATGAATAGAAAAAATTATGGTATGCCTCAGGGCATCGGGATCTTGTGTATCGCAGTGTTGGTTATGGTGGCGGTCGTCAGTGCCTCGGCGGAAACGGAGGGGCTTCGTATCGCTTGCTTTGATATCGATGTTACGCCGCCCATAGGCTCGCAATTGGCCTATGACGAAGTCGTCAACACATGGGATATGGGACTTCGTGCGCGGGGCGTCGTATTGGTTGGTGCCGATCAACCCATCGTGTTGTGCTCCATTGACTGGATCGGTATCGGCGCTGAAGGAAACGAGCAATTCAGACAAGGGCTCGCCGAAGCGGTCGGAACGGATAAGGAGCGTGTTGCGGTGCATACGGTGCATCAGCACGATGCGCCGGGCTGCGATTTTACGGCGGAAAAGATCTTGAAAGAATTCGGCTTTGTGCCGAGCCGTTATGAAGGCAGCTTTCAACGTGAGGCTTTGGAGCGCCTCGCCGCGGCGGCACGCGCCGCGATGGGAGATCTGGTTCCCGTCACCCATTTGGGCTTGGGAAAAGCCAAGGTCAAAGAAGTGGCGTCTAATCGGAGGGTCAAAGGTCCCGATGATAAGGTGGGGCCCATGCGAGCTTCTTCTTGCCGCGATCCTGAGCTGATCGCCGCGCCTGAAGGGCTTATTGATCCTGAATTGGCGCTGATCAGTTTTTGGAATGAAGAAGTGCCTGTTGCCGTACTGAGTTATTATGCCTGTCATCCGCAAAGCTATTACCGAACCGGTATTCCGAACCCTGATTTCCCGGGATTGGCGCGGTTTATGCGTCAGCTCGCCGTACCCCAAGCCTTGCATATCCACTTTAACGGTGCCGGCGGTAATGTGGCCGCCGGTAAATATAATGACGGCTCCAAAGAGCGGCGTCTGGTTCTGGCACAGCGCTTGGCAGAAGGGATGAAAGAGGCTTGGGAGAACACAGAGCGCAGCGTTTTGAAGGCCGCGGATGTGGGATGGAACGTGATCCCTGTTCAGCTGCCTGTCGGGGAGTGGCTCAATGCGGCAGATTTGGAAAAGGGGATAGCGGAAGCGGAGTCGGTCGGTGCCGCTGAAAATCTAGCCAGGAAATTGGCATGGGTACGGCGCAGTAACGCCGGAGTGCCCATTGACATCAGCTGTTTAACATTAGGCAATGCGCGCATTTTACATTTTCCGGGCGAACCTTTTGTCGAATATCAACTCTACGCAAAGAGAACGCGTTCCGATCTTTTTGTCACGATGGCGGCTTATGGTGAATATGGCTGCGGCTATATTGGCACTAAAATCGCCTATGACGAAGGCGGCTATGAAACGGAAGAACGTGCGAGTAATGTATCGCCTCTAGTGGAAGAGGTTCTCGCCGACACAATTGAGGCGCTTTTAGCAAAATAATAGGGTATTGGGAGAAATCGGAGATGGATAAAAGTTATCGTTTCCTTGCCTTTGATCTTGGCGCTGAAAGTGGGCGCGCCGTTTACGGTGTTCTCGAAGAAGGTCGTATGAACCTTGAAGTGGTACATCGTTTTCGTACGGAAGGGTTGATGATGTTGGGGGTGCGTCAGTGGGATGTGGCGCGCATTTACGAAGAACTATGCGAGGGACTGGCGCAATGTGTGCGCCTCCATGGCCCCGACCTGGACGGGATCGGCGTGGACACGTGGGGCGTTGATTTCGGATTGTTGGATAAGACGGGTATGGTCTTGGCAAATCCGCGCCATTACCGCGATAAAGCGAATGAAGGAATGCAAGACGAAGCCTTTCGTCTGGTGCCGCGGGCGGATTTATACAAAGCGACCGGTATCCAATTCCTGCCTTTCAATTCCGTGTATCAGCTGCTCAGCTATAAAAAGGCGCAGTCTCCCGTCTTAGACATTGCGTCGTCGCTGCTCTTGATGGGCGATCTTTTCGGCTATTTATTGTCGGGCGTTCAGGCTTGCGAATATACGAATGCTTCCACAACGCAGATGCTCAATCCCTATACGCGACAGTGGGATCATGGGCTCTTAGAAAAACTGGGCTTGCCCGCAGGCTTGCTTTTAGACCCCGTTGCGCCGGGCACCATCCTCGGTCCCGTACGCGAAGAGATTTGTGCGCAGACGGGATTGCGTGCGGGTGTTCCGGTCATTGCCCCGGGAACTCACGATACGGCTTCTGCCGTGGCGGCAGTGCCCGTTTCCGCCGACGAGGGCGCTTGGGCGTATCTCTCCAGCGGCACGTGGTCTTTGTTGGGCGCAGAGTTGGATGAACCTCATATTAGCGAGGCGAGTTTGGAACAAGATTTCACCAACGAAGGCGGTGTAGGCGGCAAGATTCGCTTCCTGAAAAATATTTTCGGCTTGTGGCTGGTTCAGGAGTGCCGCCGCGCGTGGGAACGGGAAGATGGTGATACCGTTGATTATGGAGTCATGACGGCGGAAGCAGAAAAAGAAGTACCCTTCCGTTCTCTCATCAATTTAGATGACGAACGGCTTATTGCGCCTGATGACATGCCCGCTTTGATCCAAAGTATGTGTCGGGAAGGCGGTTATCCTGTGCCCGAGACGCGGGGCGCTATTATCCGCTGTGCTTTGGAGAGTCTCGCCCTGAAATACCGCATGACCCTTCGTAATCTGGACCGCCTCTTGGATAGAAAAACAACTTGCCTTCATATTATCGGCGGCGGTGTCCAGAACCGGCTGTTGTGTCAAATGACCGCGGACGCCTGCGGCATTCCCGTCGTTGCCGGGCCTATTGAAGCCACAGCTTTAGGTAATCTTGGTGTGCAAGCCATGGCGGTGGGCGCTTTGAGCGGGTTAGAAGCGTTGCGCGCTGTTGTCGGCCGCTCTGTGGAACTGGAACGCTATGACCCGCGCCATACGGAGGCGTGGGATCGTTTGGACTGCTGAGCCCGAATTTGAAAGGCGGCGCTTTGAAAAGGTCATGCTATTTTCGTAGGTATTCCTTAATTGAAAGGACGGTCAGCTATGAATGGATTTGAGCGTGTCTCCAATCTCCTCGACGGCAAGCCTGTGGATCGTACGCCCGTCATGCCGATTACCATGATGTTCGCCGCCGATTACGCAGGCATACCCTACGGGCATTATGTGTCCGATTATCGGCTCCTCGTAGAAGCGCAGCTGCGCGTAGCAGAGGCTTTCGGCTTTGATCAGGTCTCGTGCATTTCCGATCCTTGCCGAGAAGCGGCCGATTGTGGCGGCGCCATCGCCTATTATGACAACCAGCCGCCCGCTATTATGGAAGATCAAGCCTTGTTGGCAGAGAAAAAGACCTTGTTGGGTCTTAAGCCACCTGATCCTTTGGGCGGCGGCAGGATGCATGACCGCGTGAAAGGAGCCGCCCTCTTTCGTGAAAAAGTCGGTGGTTCCCTATTTATTGAGGGATGGGTGGAAGGACCTTGTGCGCAAGGGGCTGACCTGCGCGGCATCAACACGCTCATGCTCGATTTCCTCGAAGATCCTGCCTTCGTGGAGGACGTTTTCGCCTTTGCTTTGGATATGGAGCTTGAATTCGCACGGGCCCAGATTGAGGCGGGAGCCGATGTGATCGGTGTAGGCGACGCTGCCGCATCTTTGGTGGGGCCCGCCCTTTACGAAGCCTATATATGGCCCTATGAAAAGCGCTTGGTCGATGGGATCAAAGCCATGGGCGGTCGGGTCCGCTTGCATATCTGCGGCGATACACGGCACATCTTTGAGGGCATGGGCCGCTTAGGCTGCGACATTGTGGATCTGGACTGGATGAATCCCCTTGATGCGGCGCGGAAAGCGATGGGCTCTGACCAGGTCTTGTCGGGGAATGTGGATCCTGTCGCACTGCTTCGCAACCAAAACCGTGAAGCCGTCGAGCAGGCGCTCCGGCGCTGTGAGGCGGAAGCGGCAGGCAACTACATTTTCGCGGCAGGCTGTGAGATCACCCGCGATACGGCCCACGAAAATGTCCATGCCTTTTTGGCATGTTCTCAAGAGAATTGCGCCTAGCATAAAGGGCGGAAGGCATGAGACAGTTTCTCATGATTCTTGGAAAAGTTCGTCCAAGATGCGGGACACATCTTCTTCTGTGACTTCTTTGGGATTGGCTTGGGTCGAACCCGAGGCGAGGGTCTCTTCAATAAAGGCTTCGGGATCATGCAGTGTTTTTCCAATGAAAGGATTTTCTATGCCCAGCCTTTTGTTGAGCGCTTCCACAGCGGTCAACAAATCGTCTCCTGTATGGTGGGTCAACACGACATATTTTTCTTCGATGCTTTCCCTATTAAAGCGGAGTACATAGGGCAGACAGACAGCGCAGACCTTGCCGTGGGGTATGTGAAAGCGCGCGCCCAGGGGATGCGCTAAGCCATGCACCAAGCCCAGCCGCGCATTAGATAAGGCGATACCGGCGAGAAAACTGCCTTCTAAGAGTTGGGGCAAGACTTCAACATTCCCCAAGCACGCCTTCTCCAAGCTCTCATAGATCATGGTGAAGGCTTTGATCGCAAAGGTGTCAGACAGCCAGGTAGCGCCGCGGCTGCAATAGGATTCGATGGCTTGGGTCAGCGCATCCATGCCGGAAGCCGCCATAATCGGGGGCGGACAGGCTTCCAACAACTGGGGATCCAACACGACGAGGCGGGCTAAAAAGGAAGGATGGCGGATGGACTTTTTCACGCCCGTATCCTCGTTGGTTAACACAGAGACCATGGTTGCCTCTGAGCCTGTTCCCGCTGTGGTCGGCACGGCAATAAATGCTGTGGCCGTGGGCGGGATCGGTGTGCCGTCATGGTAGGAGCGTATGGGTAAGGGGGCATGATGCAGCCCCGCCGCTGCCTTGGCAATATCGAGCACACTGCCTCCGCCAAGGGCGGCGATCCAATGGGGGTTATGCTCACGGACAAGGCTGAGCAGTTCTTCGAGATGGCTGAGGGTGGGTTCATCGCCGGGATAGATCCAAACCCGCAGCTGTGCATGAACCTTTTCGTTTGCGAGTATGCGGTCTAAGTTACCGTTACGTACTTGGGACTGGCCGCACACGAGATAACCTCGTTGGCCGAAGGCTTCGCAGTGCGCCAGCAATTGTTCTGCACTGCCTTTTCCTTGCCGCGTTTGCGGCGGCAGAATCAAACTTTCCGGCAGGATATTCATGATGCTGACTCTCCTAGTAACAGGCAATAACAGCCGCCATGTGCAAGTTTTCTGTCCCGTCATTCAATACGGCGTGGGACGCGCCCTTGCCCGTTAAAATGGCGTCACCCTCTTTTATACGGCTCCGTTCTGCTCCGTCTTCGATGATGCCCGTTCCGGACAGAACGATGTACACTTCATCTTCTTGTTGATGTTGGTGCAGCCCGATACTTGCGGCGGGCGGGATGGTGATGAAGGCGCAAAAGCGAATCTTTGCGCCGAAGTCTTGTTCCTTGAACATATGCCGAATGGTCACACTGCCGGTGCCGCCGCGCATTTGATCGCGAACTTCACACTCCATGTCTTCATGTCGTCGAATCATGATCATTTCCTTTGTAGGCGGTTCATCTGCACCTGTATAGACTAGGTTAAGCCTATCATTTAGAAAGGCGCATAGACAACAGCGAGGATACGTGCTTCCACGCCGTTGGCGGCGCGCACCTCATGGGGAACGATCGAGTCATAATAAATGCTGTCCCCTTCGTTGAGATGATAGGATTCTTTGCCATAATGGATTTCCACGACACCACTCAAAACATAGATGAATTCCTCTCCTTCGTGGGAAGAGAGGACGGGCGCTTTTCCTTGACCGGGGTGTATGTTGATCAGGAATGGTTCCATATGCCGATCCCGCTTGTGGGCGGCAAGTGAATAGAAGTCCAGCATGCTTTTATCGGGCGATTCCGATCCGGAAAAACGCATGACCGACTCCGCTTCGCCGCCCCGTAACACACGGGTTTGTCCGTTCGCCTCGTCATCCAAAAAAGTGCCCAGACGAACGCCCAAAGCACGGGCGATCTTGATGAGCGGCGATAGGGAGGGTAGCAATTGACCGGTCTCAATATGGTTGATTTGTTCCGGGTTCATTTGGCATTTTTCAGCGAGCGCTTCGATGCTGAGTTGTGCGGCTTCGCGCAGCTGCCGAATTTTAGTACCGGCGTGGTTTTCTTGAATCATGTATATACTCCATGGTGTTTTTGTGTGGAATTTAAAGACTTCTGCAACAACCCCCTGAAAGGGATTATAACGTAATTTGATTTAACAATTCATCCGCAGTCTTAAAGACCGATGTTCGGCAGAGGAAAAGGGCGCGCTTTTTTATGGCAGGTATTAGGTCTAACGCCTATTCCAAGCGGATCATAAGCGCATCACCTCTCTTTTGGATTTGAGTTTCCCGTATTGTTATAGTAGGAAATAATAATAGCGTTATTTGCGTTAGTTATGGTGAACCCCCAACAAACAAACACAAGAGAATTATCTTAAATAAATTTAGAATCGCGGTATGTGATGAAGAAAGTTAGACTTATATATTCAAGTACAATGACCGGCTCTTGCGACACCAAAGCCTTGCAAGAGATTCTGTCCGTATCCCGGAAAAATAATGTTGACCGCCAAATCTCGGGCGTCTTATGTTACGACCAGAGTTTTTTCATGCAATGTCTGGAAGGTCCCCGTGAGGCTGTCGATGAAATCTATGCACGAATCAAGGCCGATAAGCGCCATGAAAAAATTACCCTCCATGAATATACCGAGACTGACGAGATCTTATTCGAAAATTGGACAATGGGCTTTTTGCGGCCCAATATGCTGAGCAAACAAAATCTGGCAAAATACAGCCGCGGCGGTAAGCTCAATCCCCATGCTTTGAATGCCGATGATGCGCGCGCTTTTCTGTTGGACGTGGCGGAAGGTTGTCGTCATCTCAGCTTGGCGAAACGCTAAGCGCTGCCGCTTCAGCGATCGACCTTGAAGTGAGCCCGATAGTACGCATCTTTCAAAGGATCCTTGTCCCGTAATGCTATGACCGGGGTAGATATCTTGTAGCCGCCTTCTTCCTCAATGCTATAGACCAGCGGCTCCAAGGTATAGGGATCCACCGGTAAATCCGCCCCATATTCAGGGATAAGACTGTCTAAGCTTTCGGGCCATTGACCATGCTCTGCACGGTACTGTTCCACTTGGAGGGCGGTCAAGGCAAAAGCGATATTGAGATCATGCCCGGCGATCGCCTCGGGCAGGTTGATATAATTTTCTCGTAACTTTTCCAGACCGGGCCACGCAGGCAGGCGCATCCGGAGGCGGGGTTCTTGTTGAGCGGCCGCCGTGGGAGCGCGGTAATAGGCACTTCTTGGATAGATCTCTTGATAGAACGTAAGCTGCGCCTCCGGGAAAGTTTGCGTTATCGCCGGAATCAGCCTTTCCATAGCGGTGAAATAGAGTTTATAGTCGGGAATCCACCATCCTACGGAACCGGCAATGGCGAATTTATCGCTCATGGATGTGCTGTAAATCCATTTATCACTGGCATGAATGAGTAATTCTGGATTGAGATAACTTTGGATCATCCATACCCGTTCCGCTATCAGTGTGCGGCTGAAGGCGTCTTTGAGCGATGGAAATTCGAAAACGTCTCTGAATTGCGTTAACTGATCGCCCGTGAATTCCACATGGTTCAACATCAGATTAAAGATCCTTTGGATCAGTCGTACGCAGTAAATGCGGGCATATTGCGAGCTCAAGGTAGGTTCATAATAATAGGGGCGGAGCAATGCCCCTGCTGCTATAAAAGCCCTGCTTGCCTGATCGGCTTCCTTGTGGATAAGCGCCCTGCAGATTTCGGCGCGGAGTAATAATAAGGCGCGCCGTGTGCCGCTCAGATAAGGCAAATCCAGCTGCCAAATTTGGCTGTAATCAGGATCATAATGTCCTGCCGGCAACGCAACGGCCTGATACAATAACGCTAAGAGCGCCTGCCGTTCCATAAGTTCTTTTCGCAACAGTTCCGGTTCCGCAGCGGGCAATTCGTTGTTCTCAATCATCCCGTTTACAAGTTGTCTGAGTTCATCCAGGGGATGGGGATTATCTTTGTCGTCTATTGCAGAAAATACTTGCGAATAAAGCGCCGCCGCCGTGGATTCATCGGGCTGCCCTTGGGAATCCATGAAGTCTTCTTGCCAGTGGATTAACTCCTCAATGGTAGTGGGCCCGCCCGTATCACGAACCGCGGCAATGTGTACTTCCAGTTTGCCCGTCGCATACATTTTGAGTCCAATAAGCAGGGAGAAGGAAACCACGAAGATGATTAAGATAATCGAAAACAGGATTATCTGCGTTCGGATCCATGGTTTTCTGCGGTGCGCTCTTTTTGTTTTGTCGTTATGATTCTTGTTCATGGCCTTGTTCGTGTCCTGCGACGAGGGCGGTTCCATACTCATCTTGAATCTTTAACACAACGGAAGCCAACGGTAGCACAGCGGTCTAATCCCGGCCAAAGGAGCAAGAATTTTTCATGATGATTCAAAGGCTGCGCGCCGCCTGTCCTATAGCGGTCGCTGCCTTGCGCTTGATAAGACGCGCCGCCGCGGATGATACAGAAACGGGTGAAGGCATCTTCGTATTCGCTTTCAGTCCATTCCCAAACATTGCCGCTGCAGTGATACAGGCCATTCGGTCCGCGTCCTTCGGGCAGTGAACGCACCGTCATGGGCGCAGCACCTGAGGGCGCGCATTTACCGGCGTCGAATCGATCGCCCCACGGCCAGAGCCTTCCATCTTCGCCTTGGGCGGCACGTTGCCATTCCGCCTCTGTAGGCAGCCGTTTCCCTGCCCATCGTGCATAGGCGCGGGCATCGTCCAAGTCCACATTGACCACGGGCAGTTCCGCGATTTCTTCCGGCATTTTGCGGTCAGGCCAATGGCGCAGGAAGTTTTCGGGGCGGTCGGGTTCGTAACCGCTTTCTTCCAGAAATCGCTTGTAGTCGCCGTTGCTGACTTGCGCCTCATCGATCCAAAAGTTGGCGAGTTCTACGGTGTAGTCATGGCTGATGTGGGGCTGCTCCGAGGGAAAACCCGTGAAGCGATGCAGATCATCGGCTTCCGTGCCGGGATCGGGGTAGCATCCGTATTCACTGCGGGGATGACGGAGCTGCATGCGTTGTTCGCCGCCCTGGATGAGAACCATACCGGTGTTATCGTCGGTGGGAGGGACAGACTCGGGCGCGGGCTTCGGCACAGGGCTGATCGTTACCTTCGTTGTCGTTGTTTTTTCTGCCGCCAAAGCAGCCTGTTCCTGCATAAATTCTTCAAGACGGGGCTCATTGCCGAAGACAACGGCAATACAGCTGATGCGGTCAATATCGCCCCAAATTTGGACGCGCCCGAATTCCGTCATTTCCCAACGAGTCTCGCAGCCTTTCCACAGGTCATAGACGTGCATATTGTCGGAGCGTCTGTCCTCGGGGAATTGCCACCGAAGGAGAGGAACATGAACCATGGGCTCCTCGGTGTTGTATAAGGTGAAGAGGGTCGTGGGGGAGCCGGGCCAGCGATGGACAAGGACTTCTTCTTGTACGGACGGATAAAAAGGATCCCACAAATGGGAGATAAACACTTCGGGAAATTGATGGAGAATAGCGGCACATCGTTTCCACAGCAAGGCGTCTTCATCGGATATGGGATTTGCTGTGCCAAAGACATTTTCCCAAAGCTGCATGCCGATACCATTGAAAAATGCGCTCTCGATTTCCGCCTGACGGGAACGCGCCCAGCGCGTTGTGGCGTATTGAATGTGTCGTGGTTCAATCCACTTCAACAGGGGCATGCCCGGCGGATCTGTATCCTGCGCCCCTTCCATCCAAGACATATTGCACAGGCTCAATTGGCGTACAGGCGGATTTAATTCGGGAACCAATGCTACGCCGGCACGGTGCGCATCGACCAGTTGGCGGAAAGCACTGCTTGCGCCCTGTAAGGAGTCTAGGAAAATACCGTCTGCTTCGATCTCGCTGACCAATGCCGCCATTTTAGCTTCGGGGTCTTCGTCTTTCCTTGTACCCTGATCCCAAGGCAGATAAGGAATGAGGACGCGCACCTCTTCTTCATGGAAACGGCGGCACATATCCTTTAAAGTGTCCATGCCGCCGGGCAGATCGTTGAAGAAATCAAATTGGTTTCGATCATCCAATCCGATTTGTGGGTAGGCGGAGCTGAGGATAACTGTGTCCAGCTTACCGAAGCGTTGGCGCATCGTGTCCAGAAAACCGCTTATATCATAGCCCGTTTCAGAATCGTAGAAACGTTGATCGTAGAGGGAGAAAAAATAACTCGTGAAGGTGGCGGCCGTCCAATCCAAATCGTCACGATCGTAGACGCAGCGGCATACGTGGGTCGTATCCAGGTTGCGCAGCATTTCACCAAAGGCTTGCATACGTTCTGTGTCGTCAATGCCGATGATGACGCCGGCAAGGTCGGCTTGTGCTTCTTGCTCAGCGTCGGTACTTTCCAAGCATAATTCCGGGAGCAGTCCTTGGGCAGCTTCCGGCCCCGAATCCAAGCTAAGGGAGAGGGACAGGTTATGCCATTCCCCGTCTCCGGGGATGTCTAGATAGGAGGTCATGACGGCATCTTGGCTTGGGTTCGGATGCTTGAGTGTGAAGCGCAATCTTCCTGATCCTGTGACGTGGCGGAGGGTGACAGAAAGAAAAATATCGTCTCCGCCCCGTAAATCCAGAGTTTTAGACAGGGGCGCCGCTAAGCGAAGCCAGCCTTTACCTCCATCACTTACCAGATGAAGGTATCGGGCTGTCCCGGCAAGGGCGCGCTTGCGCCAGCGTAGGGCAGCCTGAATCCAGTCGGCTCGTTCGATGCCCGGGCCCGGTCCGGCAAGAAACCAGTCATTCATCACCAAAGGTTCATCATAATCGTGGCGCCATAGGGCTCCGCTGCCCGTTTCAAAGAAGTCGGGCGCGAACATGGGTCCGTCATTTGGAATGCTCATCGGCAAGGTTCCCATCAGATAGAGTAAGAGCACATATACCATAGTATAAAATCACTTGTAAGTCTTTGGCTTCATCTTGTCATAGGCAGTAGAGTAAGGCCCTTCTGCCCGCTGAAAGGAGCACAGCCGACCGCGCCGTTTTTATGGCTTTCGGTAGCCTTGCGGCACATAAGCCGGCAATTGCTGATCCGCAAAAATGGCTTTCAACCGTGCTAAGCGTTGTCGTCCATTAATCACGGGTACACTCGTCCAATCCTCTCCGATGAGTGGTTTTGCATAGGCGACGAACTCATCGGTTACGTCTATTTTGTTTTCCGCAATCCATTGGGCAGGGAAGGTGCGTTCGGAATTGGCGACCGCTTCCAGAGGCGCTTTGTCGTAGCGCACATTGTAAATGAGTCCCGGTTCTCGGAGCAGCGTAGACATCCATCCGTTCTCGCCGGATGCGGCAATGAGCACCGCCTGCTGGCCCACTTTATACGCTTCATCAAGATCAACGATAGAGGCATAGGCGGTGGTGGCACGTTGATCGGTTCCCGGCACTTGACCCCGTGCTTTGCCTGTGACAGGCAAGCCTTTTTGATTGAGAAGGTTGACTACTTGTTGCGCCACCGTCATTTGCGAAGAACCGAAACTGGTGTGGCCAAAGCTGTCTTTGACCTCGCCCAGCTCGCCCACTTCAAAGCCTTCACTGACCACAACGACACAGCGCCCATCTCGTTTTAATTGGTCATTGACCTGATCGCACATTTCTTCGGGAGAGACTTTGGATTCTGCCATATAGATTTGCAGCGGCATTTCCCGTTTGGGATCGGCGAGGCGGGCGGCAGCCGGGATAAAACCGATGCGGCGGCCCATGGCCTGCAGCACGAGCACGGGATCAGCGGGGGAAGATCCGGCGTTTTCTTCGTTTGCATTTTGTACCATTGCCATCCAATAGCGGGCAACACTGCCGTAGCCGGGCGTATGATCAATGAGTTTAAATTCTGAATCGCCCACGTCGTTATCAATGGTTTTGGGGACACCGACAGAGATCAGTTCTAGACCGTGTTCTGCTGCGAGGAGGGCGATTTTATGCGCCGTGTCCATCGAGTCATTGCCGCCGTTATAGAAGAAATAGCCGATATTGTGCGCCTTGAATACTTCGATGACCCGTTCAAAATCTTCGGGATGATTGGATTTGAGTTTGTAACGGCACGTACCGATGGCGCCTGCCGCAGGCGTATAGCGCAGCAGAGAGATTTCATCTTCATCTTGCACGCTTAAATTCAGCAGCTCTTCTTTCAGAACGCCCTCAATACCGTGCCAGCCGCCGTAAATGGTACCGAAAATATCAGGGAAAGATCGGCACGCTTCCACAACGCCGCGTAGTGAACTGTTGATGACCGGACTGGGACCGCCGGACTGGGCGACAATGACATTTTTTTTCATGAACAGAACTCCTTATATCTAAAAAATACTGCATATAGTCTGAGATTAATGTTCTTCTTAAAACGTGATGATTAGAGGCGCGTTCCGTGATCGGTCAATCGATACAAGATTTCGCCCGCATTATGCACAAGCAGCTTGCCCTCGTCTTCACGATCTTGCCAGTCCGCGATACGGATGCTGTCCGGATCACGGTAACCCAAATTAATCGTCTTACATTCCTCTTCCGGGATGGACGTGGCAAGGGTCACGTGTACGCGCGGTATTTCCACGCCATTTTCAAAGCTGCCCATGCCCTTGACATGGGTGGAGTGGGCGAGGATCCCGCCGGGGATATGGGTGAAGGCGTCCATTTGTTTGAGGAAATAATCGCGCACATGGTAACCCACCTGACGGATAAGATGGCCGTGGGTCTCACTCACTTGGCGTATATGTTTGCCGTAGATAATGAGTTCACCCTGATCCGCCACGACAGGCTCTAATTTATACATGCATTTGCCTGCCACCCACAGTTCATCATACATGGGCGGGGCAAGGGCAAGAACGCTGTTGAAGGGGTGCTCCTTATAGATGATGTGTGTCTTCGCGCTTAAATCGGCTGCGGCGCTCCAAGCTGTTTCCGGCGTACCGTAGAAAATCGCCTTCGTATCTTTGCCCGTCACGTTCAGGCAAAAGCAGCGCTTTTCAACAGGGATCAAGGCTGCGGCTTTGTCCACCACAGCACGAACCGGCGTATATTTGGTGCCGTTAATGGCGTAGTTCGTGATGAGCGCTCCGAGCCAATGAAAGAGATTGAGGATATCCGCGCCGGACACGCCCGGGAAAAAGTATTTGTTGCCGCCGCTCATACCGACCACTTCATGGGGGAACACGGGCCCCACAATGCAGATCAGATCATAATCAAGGACGCGTTTGTTAATGGTTACTTCTACCGATTCTTCGAGTAAGCCGCCGGAGATTGCTGCGATTTCTTTGCGGTCCAAGGTGCCGATAGATGCCAGCGCCCCCGGATTTTGCCATTCATGATTGAAGATACCCACGTCCTTAAATTGGCCATGCCGTTCTTCGGCGCTGATGCCTAGCAGGGTCCCGATCATGGAGTCGCTCAGCGCCGGGTGGGTGCCGAGGGCGATGAGAAAATCCATTTGTTTGGCGCGGTGGTGGGCGGCCTTGTGCAACGCACGGAACATTTGCGGCATGGGCATGCTCCGTGTCTGGTCGGGAATAATAAAAAGGATGCGTTTCCCGTCGATCGCTTCCTTTTCCAGCGCTTCCAGAACAAAAGATTCGATATCGGAATCACTGAGATAGCCTGTCTCATTGATATGCTGTAAAACCATGGAATTGTTTTCCTTTTCCTCACTGGCGGAAAGTTTTCGGGCTGCGCTTGTATAGTGATTTAACTGCTGTCCCCGCGCTCTTATCTATAGCATCAACCACGGCTGCACTCTCGTAACGTGATACGAAAGATCGGCACGAAAAGCCTTCTCATTTTACTTGATCCAAGCGTATTTACTGCGGCTCACCGGCGCAATTCCTGTCAAGCGCGGGATACAGAAGGCAATACAGCAACAAAAGAGCCGTGAATTCACGCTGACACGATTTCGAAGTTTCATTATAGCACAGTAAAACCGATCCCGGAAAAGACCGCTTTCAGGGGATTCTCCTCTTCTTTCAGGTGGAGTGTCGTATTGAAAAATTCGCGGCGGACCGGATATTCTTTGCGCAGACCGTCGAAAAACAACCCTTCTTGACCTTGCCCCTCAACAAAGATCTTGCGCATCCGTTCATCGTCGCCGGCAAGGTCATAAGCCTTCAATACGGTCTTCACGAGGATTTCAGGATCTTCAGTGTCAATGTGCAGCTCAGGCAGGGGCGGCGCAGGCAGAAAAGGCCGGGGATCCCACGAGATCGGCAGCCCCAGAAAAGTGCATAAGGCATCGTAAATCTGACGGGTACCATTTACTTTGCCGTCAAAGGAGTAGCCCGCAATGTGAGGCGTCGCAATGTCGGTGAGCCGCAAGAGTTCGAGATCAGGCGTAGGTTCATGCTCCCAAACATCCAGTACGGCGGCGGCAATATGCCTATTGCGCAGCGCCCCTTTCAAAGCTTGGTTGTCTACAACAGCGCCCCGTGAAGTGTTGAAGATAATCGTGCCGGGCCGCAGCGCGGCGAGAAAACGTTCATCGGCCAAATGCCGGGTTGGATAGGCGCCGCCTTTGTTCAGAGGCACGTGAAACGTGATGATAGGGCACTCTTGAATCTCTGTTAAGGGTCTATAAACAGGATCTTGGCTCGCTGCTTGCAGGGGCGGATCATTTAAGACGCACTGCATGCCCAGCGCCGTCGCTTTCTGCCACACTTTCGTGCCCACATTACCGACGCCAACAATACCCAATTTTAAATCGGCAGGATTGAAGTGGTGCTTTTGCGCCAGCGCCAGTATAGCCGTAACGATGTATTCGGCGACACTGTTCGCATTGCAGCCCGGCGCGCTGGAAAAGCCAATCCTTTGCGCAGCAAGATATGCTTTGTCGATATGATCCTCGCCAATGGTGCAAGTGCCCACAAAGCGGACCGGCGTCCCCGTAAGGAGCGACTCATCCACGCGCGTTATACTGCGAACGATCAGCGCAGTCACATCCTCCAGCATGTCCTTCGTAATGGCACGGCCCGGCGCGCGCCGAACGGCGCCCAAGGTTCCGAAAGCCTCCACGCCGTAAGGGATGTTTTCATCGACAAGAATGTTCATGATTAGAAGTATCCAAGGTTAATGTGAATCGTAATTAAGAGCCGTTGCGAAGATCGAGATAAGGGCAGCGAGACCGCCGCGCGGAAGGAAGCACGGAGTCCCCGTAACAGCGCCCATATCTCCGCTTGAAATAAGTATATCAAAACTCTTTCTATTGGCGTACAGCCGCCGCCCGCCGCGAAATTGCATTTTCGGTACCGTTCTTTGTATGGTGTACCTTCCTTTAATACAACATCCCCAAGGAGGATTTATTCATGATTCTAAGTTGTGTCCTATTCGTATGCGCCGCCTTCTCCGCCACTGGGGAAGATAACGCTGTTTCCGCTTCTGTTCCTATGGCGTATTCGGTTATGGATTTCGGCGCTGTCGCTGACGGTGTGACAGACAATACCGCCTTTTTCCAAGAAGCCATGGATGAGGCCGAGAAAAATCGGGGCGGCATCGTGGAGGTGCCCGCAGGCCGCTACCGCTTCGAAGGCAATTTACAAATTCCTTCCAATGTAAGCTTGAAAGGTATCTTTAGTTATGCCCCGTCCCATGCCGGCATACGCGATGCGGGACAACAGCAATTGCCCGTATACGGCAGCGTCTTGGAGCCCGTTGCTTCGGCAGGTGACGCAGCGGGCACGCCCTTTATCACCATTCAGGCGAATGGAACGGTGCAAGGCTTCACGATCCATTATCCCGATCAAAAACCCGATGCAGACGCGCCCACGCCCTATCCCTATACCATTGCGATGCGCGGCAATAATCCCGCCCTAATTGATATGCAATTGCTCAACCCCTATCAAGGCATTGATGCTTCCGAAAATCAACGGGCCCTTGTACGCAACATTCATGGACAACCCATTTACATCGGCATTTTTGTCGATATCATTTACGATATTGGCCGCATTGAAAACGTTCATTGGAATCCATGGTGGACCATACACACCAAAGTCTATCAATGGCAGCTCGAAAACGGCATCGGATTTCTATTCGGCAAAACCGATTGGCACTATGTGCACAACACCTTCTGTTTCGGCTATAACGTGGGCTATAAATTCTTCAAATCCGAGCGGGGCGGTACCAATGGTAATTTCTTAGGTATTGGCGCCGACGACTGCTATACGTCGCTCCTCGTCGAACAAAGCGAAACCATGGGCATCCTGATCACGAACGGAGAATTTGTATCTTTCCACGGCCCCGACCCCACCATGATACGCGTTGAAGAGACGCACACCGGGACGGTGCGCTTCGTGAACTGTGCCTTTTGGGGGCCTGCCCGGCGCAATGCCGTTATTGACGGCGTGGGCACGGTCGGCTTCAGCAATTGCAGTTTCATGCAGTGGGGCTACGAAGAAAAGGCTGAGGGCTACAACACCTTGCCCTTGCCGTCCATTGATGTGCTCGGCGGTTCGATCCTGTTGAATGGCAATGAATTTATGGAAAATAAGCCGCAGGTACATTTGGGCCCGAAAGTGGAACGGGCGATCATTACCGATAATCTGGTCAATGGCAAGGTATCCATTTCCAATGAAGCACGCCGTAAACGGGTCATCATAAAAAATAATTTGGGCTTTCCCCAAGACCCTAAATTCTTGAGATCCCTGTCTGAACGCAAGGATTACCGTTCCAGACTGTTACAGCATGAAATGTCCTCAAGATAAGGGCAGCCGTCCGTCAAAACCAAGGTTCATGGGCGGGTCCCGGTGTGTGCGCCAACAGATAGTCATAGGCGGCCTCGGCCGTATCGCATACATGATAAAAGGCAAGGTGTCGTTCACTGATCAACGAATCTGCGATAAGCCGATCAAAGAATAGAAAGAGATGGTCGAAGACGCCGTTAATGTTGAGGAAAACGCAGGGTTTGGCATGGTACCAAAGCTGTCGCAGCACGAGAATATCCATCACCTCATCAAGAGTCCCGAAACCGCCGGGCAAGGTAATGAAGGCGTCCGCCAGCGATTCCATTTTGGCTTTCCGTTCGCTCATCGTATCGGTAATGATCAGCTCATCGGCCTCACGATAGGCCAATTCCAGATCCACCAACTTGTCCGTGATCACACCGACCACACGGCCGCCGCCGTGTTGATGTACGGCGCGCGCACATTCGCCCATGAGCCCTACATTCCCACCGCCGTAAATGAGCTGATGTCCATGTTCCGCGATTAACGTACCCAAACGCCGCGCTTCAACCCTATAGGCTTCCGGCAGTGATTCACTGCTTGCCGCATATACACAAATAGACTGCATTACGCTTCTCTTCCTTTATCTTGCATTTTTTTTGCCCGCAGGGCAGATGGGAAACTCTCAGTAAACATGGACCAGTTTACACGGGGGCTTGACACGCCATGCCTGTTTTTTATTTCATTATATCGTTGTTCTTCTATGAGTAACTCGTTTGAAACGGCTTTACCCGCTTGTTTTTCAAGTACCGCTTTGCCTCGATAAAAAGGAGCGCCGAAATTACGGTACTCGCCGACAAATATCCGATTATTAGGCGTTATTTCACAAACATCCCCTAACCTACACCTCACAGCCGATCAGCCCCAGGCTTAGCTTTCAACTTCTTCTGCGCTTCTTTGATGCTTTCCAGATAATCGCGTTCTGCAGGGGTCGGCAGATCGGCAATACGCTTGCGGTATTTTTTATATTCCTCGGCTGCCTTTTCTATCGCCGCCTGGCGGCTGACCGTTCCGGAGTTTTGCAATATTCCTTTGCCGTAACGTTCGGCAAAATCATCAACCTGTGGCAGCCAATCGTGCATATACATAGGTTCGTGGTTCAGTGCGTGCAATTCCGCAAGGTCAAAAAAAGCTGAAACCATGCGATTGAGCACAGCAAGTTCTTTTTCATTCAGATAATTCTTTGCCACCATAACATCATCTTTGTGGGGTGTTTCACCGGGGAAGGTCTGCATCCCCATAAAGGGCTTTTCAGCGTCAGCACGGGCATAGATGATTTCAGCGGAGGTCTGCTTGTTCACGGCATAATGCATTTTGTTCTGGACAATCTGAAAAAACTGTCGGCACTCTTCCGCTTTTGGATCATAGTCCACACTGGTAGCAAAAAGATCTAAAAGCTGACGGTAAAAAACCTTTTCGCTGGAACGAATATCCCGAATACGCTCCAAGAGCTCTTGCCAATAATTCCCGCCGCCCGCTTTTTTTAGCAGGTCGTCATTCATGGTAAAGCCCTTAACGATATATTCTCGTATCCGTTCCGTTGCCCAAATTCGAAATTGCGTGCCGCGCAACGACTTTACGCGATATCCTACAGAGATAATCATATCAAGATTATAATAGTCAATTTGGCGTGCGACTTCACGATCTCCCTCAATTTGAACTGTTGCAATTTTTGCAACAGTTGCTTCGCGAAAAAGTTCTCCTTCTTCAAAAACATTTTTGATATGGCGCGATATGGTTGATTTGTCCCGCCCAAACAATTCGCTCATTTGATCAAGCGATAACCAAACCGTCTCATTTTCTAGGCGCACATCAATTTTAATTGCACCATCGCCGGCTTGGTACATGATAATTTCCGTATTCTTATAGTTCATATCCAATTACCCCCAGTCTTTTCCGAATCTCATCCTCAAACTTATTGCTTTCTTCAAATAGTCCGGCTAGTTCTGATCTAAGGCCTTCCATCTTTTCTTCAAAAGGAATACCATCATTCTTTTCTTCTTCAAAGCTATCTGATATGTATTTTATAATCACAACATTATATTATTGACCACTTTATCTTTATAATATGTTCATTCTATCAGATAGTCTTTATTTTTAATAGTTGTTTTTTATAGATAGCAATGCTCATGACCTCATACTGTAGCCTACCGTTTCGGGTTTTAAAATTCTACAAGAAAAGTTTTTTTGCGTATCTTTTATACACTCAAAATACACAGGAAATAGCTCGAATCTGAGGATGTCTACCTAATTTCTCTTTGTAGCAACGCTATGGTTTCAATATGGGGCGTGTGCGGAAACATATCCACCGCCGTGACCCGGCTCAGCTGCCAATGACCGGTGAGTATTGCTTGCAGATCACGGGCCAAGGTGGCGGGGTCGCAGGAAACATAAATGATTTTTTGCGCGTCCGTTTTGGATAGGGCGTCGGTGAGCTGGCGCGCTCCCGTACGGGGCGGATCAAGAAGTACGGCGTCCCACGGGCGCTGATGCAACTGTGCGATCATGACACTTTCGTCGCCTTGCCTATAGCTGCCGCGGCAAGAGTCGGCGGCGGCGCGTATCGCAGGGCTGCTGTGGTCTATGCCCAGCACGTCGATCTTGCCGGCATGGTTGATACTGAAATTACCGCTGCCGCAATAGAGATCAAGGAGACTTTCCGCCTCTCCCAGGGAGTCGTTCACCTCTTTGACCAAGAGCCGATTCAACAGAAGACTTGATTGGCTGAAGACGCCGTTGACGATGGGGACACCGTCAAATAGAAACTGGTGTCGTGTATCGTCACGAGCGCAATTGTAAAGGGGGAACGCTTCGGCCAGGGGCGGGCAAGGGTCTTTGGTCCAGACCAACACTTCTGATGCTTCGGGGTTGACGGTGACCTGAATATCGCCTTTCCATGGGATGCCTTGGAGCCCTTTTAATGCCGCGTTGAGATGGGGATGATGGAGCGGACAATCCGCTACGGGAATCACGTCATGGCTTTGACGCGAATAATAGCCCGTTACCTTTCCGTTGCTGTGGAAGGCGGCACGGGTACGGTAGCCGCTTCGTAAATCGGGGCATTCTTTCCATGCCACGTCTGCGTCAATCTTGCCAATACGTTTGAGCGCGTCTGCGACGATCCGCTGTTTCCACCGGGCTTGTTCGGGATAGGAAAAATCGTGCCAGCCGCAGGCGGATGTGCAGGCGGCGGACAGGCACGGCGTCGACGCTAAGCGTGCCGGTGACTTTTCAAGGATTGTTGTTGTACGCGCCCAAAGGGCCCGTTTCCCTTTGCGGTAAATCTGCGCTTCAACCCGATCGCCCGGCAGCGCGCCGCTTACGAAACACACTTGTCCCGATAGATGTCCGATACCGTCGCCGCCATGGGCAACGGCGTGTATGCTGAGATCGATTGAATCTCCAATTCCGATGACTGTATTCATGGCTCTCCAAAGAAAAACCCTGTCCCGGAGGCTGGCCGAGACAGGGCGATAAAAGTTAAAAGAAGGGATTTATTTACCCGCTGACGCTTTCCATGCGGCGTGACTGCCGCGGGGCGCTTTCACAAATTTACCGGCTTTGATGTAGCGCGCACAAACCTTGACGCGGCGCACGCGGCCATTTTCATCAACAACACGGATTACTTGAAGATTGGGGTTCCAGCGGCGTTTGGAAATACCGGTGATGTTCTGACCGATACCGCCTTCGCGTTTGGCTTTACCGCGGCGTACTACACGATTACCGACTTGTGGGCGCTTCCCACTATATTCACATACCCTAGCCATAATGAGCTCCTTACTGTATACTTGTTAGACGCCGAGAAAACGGCACGAATGAATGGCATTAAAAGAGGCTATACTATAGCAAACTCGGAGAGAAAAAACAAGTTCTTGGCTGCGCTGCCTAGAAGCGACGCCAAAGCGTGACGTTGCGCCTCAATGACAGAAAGATTTCGGGGGCGATAAATCCCGCCCCTGCACCGGAAAGTTCTTCACCTCACCTTTCACCCTGCAGCGCACAACACTGCCCAAACTTTTACCCAAGCCCTGCTGGTTCCTCAACTTTCCAGTTGGGAACCCAAAATTATTCTGAGCACAGCGAAGAATCTGGTGGAGGTGGCGCGGTCTTTGAAGCAAGGACGTGCGCCTACGCTTATATTTTCACGCTGACCCAATAACTGCAGGGGCGGGATTTATCGCGTCCATCCCGCCATCCCGTCCACCCCGTCCATTCTGTCCATTCTGTCCATCTTGTCCATTCTTTCCATCCTGTCCATCTTGTCCATTCTTTCCATCCTGTCCATCTCGTCCATTCTGTCCATTCTGTCCATCTTGTCCATTCTGTCCATCTCGTCCATCCCGGCTTCAACGTGTCGAATCCGCCGGGATAATGTTACAATGGTGTTTCTACGGAAAAAGCACTATCAACTCTTTTGTGTTGTTCGGGAGAGGCGGAGAAGCTCATTCAAAAGGAAACGAGAACGTGAATCGCGCAGAACTTGCAAAACTGATTGAACATACTTTGTTGCGTCCTGATGCTACCGAAACCGAGGTTCGGAAACTTTGTTCAGAAGCCCTTAGCCATGGCTTTCGTGGCGTATCGGTTAACCCGGCTTGGACACCGCTTTGCGCCAAACTCCTGAAAGATCACGAGGTCATTATCGACACGTGTATTGCCTTTCCTCTGGGGGCGTCATCGGCGCGGATCAAAGTGGAGGAGGCGCGGGATGCGCTGAAGAATGGCGCCGACGAAATCGCGATGGTCATCAATATCGGCGCTCTCAAATCCGGCTATAACCACTACGTTGAAAAAGAAATCGCTACCATCGTGAAAGCGACCGGGGGCGCTCCGGTAAAAGTGATTCTAGAAACGAGCTGTCTCAGCAAAGAAGAAAAGATTGCTGCCTGTCAGATGAGTCTGCGCGCCGGCGCGAGCGCCATCAAAACGTCTACCGGTTTCGGAGCCTACGGCGCGCGCGAAGAAGATATCCGTTTAATTAAAGAGACTGTCGGCATTCATCTTGATATTAAAGCTGCCGGCGGTATACGCACCTATGCCGATGTGGCGCGCATGATTGATGCCGGCGCGAATTACATCGGTACCAGTGCCGGCGTGGGTATCCTGGACGATCTAGGCGAAGAATAACCCGGAGCCCAACAGCGCTGTCTGTCGGACCCCGGGCATCAAAACTTGTTATTTGTTTTCAGGTCGGCAAGATTTAAAATAGACTGATGCTGTACTTGATCGTTGCCTTTGTGACCAAGTCAAATATTACATCTTCTTTCGGCATCGTGCCTTCTAATGAAACATAAAATTCCAAACAATCGGCTTTTTGTTTCAACAAACTAAGCGGTTTTTTTGCTTTTAGATTGACCGATTCGCCCAGGCCGTTCGCATCATGGGCAGGAAAGGAAGCGACATTTGTACCATCGCCTTTTATGTCGAGACTTAGTGTTTTAATGGTATTAAAATCACCCTGCGTCGCGTTAAAAGCAATCTCACTAATTAACACATCGTTAATCTTTATAATGGCCAAGATATTGGAAATGGACGACGGCAGTTCCACTGTCTCTAAGAATTCGGAAATGTCGGATAGGCCGCAGATTTCGCCCAGCTTTTCCGGTCCCCATACGCCGCTTGTGAGTCCTGAAATATCCAAGCCTTCAAGACCATCTATGCCGTCGGTTCCGGGGAGAACCACACCTTTGGTTACCGGTATTTCAATGTCATACGAACACCCGACCATAAAGGCCGCCGTTAAAAGAAGCATCGCGCCCAAAGGCAAATATTTTGTAACTATTTTCGCCATCATCTTTTTCCTTCTAAAGTTGCTCACACAAACTAAACAAACTGCCCAAACACAACAGCTATACTATAAGAGAAAGCAATCCCATCTTACAAATTAAAAACGGAGTTTTAAAATTGAAAGTAAGGCGGCCTTTCGAAAAAAAACAGTTGCTTTTTTCTGTAGGGATTGGGCGCAATAAAGCGGTTGTCCTTTCGGTATTATTGCGATCGAAGACGAACAATAGGCTGCAGATCGCTTCGTGTATTCATGAAAAGGATTGATACTTCCGTGCAGAACAAAAAGGGCACTGCAAAAAAACAATGGGCACTCACAAAACTTTCTTCCAACATTTGCTCGATGCAGCTTCCTCATTCCGGTCAGTTGTAGCTTGTTCGGCCTTGCGCCGTTGCGGCCGTCTTCAATCTGAAGAGCGCAAAAAAAAAGGAACAACGTGCACATGCGGACTTCTCTACTCCGTTGGTTTCTTCGTAGCCGGGAGGCTTATGACCCTGTAAAATCAGGGGAAATAGGAGGGAGGGAAATTAATTTGACATTCGCCTTTCGCATCCTGTAGACTACGCACATCTTGATGGCAGTGTGCCCCGCAGCAATGCGGTTGGAAGGCACAAATCCTTGTGCTTGACATTGCATTTTTTTGTGTGGTATACTGGCGTTTCTCCGCAACACTTTTCCTGCGGAACTCTCCACTCCATGAAAAACAACACATTCGTTGTGTCTAGTGGATGGAAGCGAAATTTTAATCGTCACAACTTGAAATTGTGTTTTTAGGTAGTGTATACTTTCGCTGGTTTGCTTCGGTTTTCAAGTTAGTGGTCACCCACTGAAAAATAAATCGAAAAAAACTTGAAAGTTAGCAAAAGACTATGCTATACTTCACACAGCTTCCGAAAAGAGCCCGAAAGGGCAGGCTGCGGAAGATCTCAAGTTAAGGTCTGACTCACCTGAAATTGATCGCTTTTAGGGCGTCAAAAAAAAGTTGAGCACAGACTTGACATTGCCAAGGATTAGTTGTTACAATTAATCCTCGTGCCCCTCCCGGGTTTTTTATGAGCGGGGCCGCCGAGTACGCAACAGGGTACCGGATGCTTTTTGAAAATTGAATACGATGTACAACACATGGTCGCTTGTGTGCTGAGAGTTGAAGTAATTTGACTATCGGCCCAAACAATCATTGATATCCTTTGTGTTGTGATTCTAACAACATCTACGAGGAATCAAACTATTCAATAACAAGAGGAGTTCGCTCCGCTTGTTCGAGTTTTTAATTCGGAGAGTTTGATCCTGGCTCAGAACGAACGCTGGCGGCAGGCCTCATACATGCAAGTCGAACGATTAAAGCTCCTTCGGGAGTGTATAAAGTGGCGAACGGGTGAGTAACAGGTGGATAATCTACCTCCCGGTGGGGGATAACGGCTGGAAACGGCCGCTAATACCGCATACGGTTGGTACATTGCGATGTACCAAAGAAAGGCGCTTCAAAGCACCGCCGAGAGATGAGTCCGCCCCCCATTAGCTAGTTGGTGAGATAATAGCTCACCAAGGCTATGATGGGTAGCCGAACTGAGAGGTTGATCGGCCACACTGGAACTGAGACACGGTCCAGACACCTACGGGTGGCAGCAGTAGGGAATATTGGGCAATGGGCGAAAGCCTGACCCAGCCATGCCGCGTGAGCGATGACGGTCCTCGAGATTGTAAAGCTCTTTTCTAAGGGAAGAACAGCTAGAGTAGGAAATGACTTTGGTTTGACGGTACCTTAGGAATAAGGAACGGCTAACTCCGTGCCAGCAGCCGCGGTAATACGGAGGTTCCAAGCGTTGTTCGGAATTACTGGGCGTAAAGGGAGCGCAGGCGGACAAGTCAGTCTAAAGTGAAATTCCGGGGCTCAACCTCGGACTTGCTTCGGATACTACTTGTCTTGAGTTCGTGATAGGAAGACGGAATTCAGGGTGTAGCGGTGAAATGCACAGATATCCTGAGGAACACCGGTGGCGAAAGCGGTCTTCTGGCGCGAAACTGACGCTGAGGCTCGAAAGCGTGGGTAGCAAACGGGATTAGATACCCCGGTAGTCCACGCCATAAACGTTGTGTACTAGGTGTAGGAGGTATCGACCCCTTCTGTGCCGCAGCTAACGCATTAAGTACACCGCCTGGGGAGTACGCGCGCAAGCGTGAAACTCAAAGGAATTGACGGGGGCCCGCACAAGCGGTGGAGCATGTGGTTTAATTCGAGGCAACGCGAAGAACCTTACCCAGACTTGACATCTAGGAAAGGTCCTTGAAAGAGGATCGTGCCCGCAAGGGAATCCTAAGACAGGTGTTGCATGGCTGTCGTCAGCTCGTGTCGTGAGATGTTGGGTTAAGTCCCGCAACGAGCGCAACCCCTGCTTACAGTTACCATCGGTTCGGCCGGGGACTCTGTAAGGACTGCCGCTGATAAAGCGAAGGAAGGTGGGGACGACGTCAAGTCATCACGGCCCTTACGTCTGGGGCTACACACGTGCTACAATGGCCGGTACAATGAGTCGCAAAACCGCGAGGTCAAGCTAATCTCAAAAAACCGGTCTCAGTTCGGATTGGAGTCTGCAACTCGACTCCATGAAGTCGGAATCGCTAGTAATCGCGCATCAGCTACGGCGCGGTGAATACGTTCCCGGGCCTTGTACACACCGCCCGTCACATGACCCGAGCCGGGTGCACCCGAAGTCACTGGCCTAACCCGAAAGGGAAGGAGGTGCCGAAGGTGTGTCTGGTAAGGGGGATGAAGTCGTAACAAGGTAGCCGTACCGGAAGGTGCGGCTGGATCACCTCCTTTCTAAGGAGTACCCAGGGATTCATCCCAAGAGGATTTGAGTCCCAGGTCGAACACAACGACCGACGTTGTACATCGTATTCAGCGTTCAAAGAGCGCCCGGCGCTGCGTTAGTATGCGCGTGGGCCTGTAGCTCAGTTGGTTAGAGCGCACGCCTGATAAGCGTGAGGTCGGTAGTTCGATTCTACTCAGGCCCACCAACGCGCGTCAGGAAGCGCTGTACGAGCGCAAGGCGCGGCTCGGGGATGTAGCTCAGTTGGGAGAGCGCGGGCTTTGCAAGCCTGAGGTCGTCGGTTCGATCCCGATCATCTCCACCAGGCGCGCAACGCACTTTAGTTTTAAGACGATGCAATGCACGTCTAACGATTTTTGACAGTTGAATGCAAGGGTAACATTAGCACGCATCTATGAATATCCGGGCGGTTAAATGCCTGGATGTTCTTACCGTAGTATTTAATTTTGTGATAACTACGAGTCTTGGAATACCAGGTCAAAGCTTTTTTGACCAAGCTAATAAGGGCGTGTGGTGGATGCCTTGGCACCGAGAGGCGATGAAGGACGTAGCTACCTGCGATAAGCCACGGTTTGCTGGAATGCAAGCTACCCGTGGATCTCCGAATGGGGCAACCCCGCCGGGCAAACCCCGGTGATCGTCGACTGAATGCATAGGTCGACGAGGCTAACCCAGGGAATTGAAACATCTTAGTACCTGGAGGAAAGTAAAGCAATTTGCGACTCCGTTAGTAGTGGCGAGCGAAAGCGGATCAGCCCAAACCACAAGTATGTTAAAAGCCATATCTGTTGTGCTTGTGGGGTAGTGGGACAAATCTGGAGAAGTGTATGGACTTCTCGGGAGGTTACAAAGTTGCTCTCTAGTCGAATATTTCTGGATATGACGAACCATAGAAGGTGATAGTCCTGTAGACGAAAGAGACGCAGCCCTCCTGGGATTTGTTCCCAAGTAGCGCGGGTCACGTGGAACCCCGTGTGAATCTAGGAGGCCCATCTCCTAAGGCTAAGTACTACTCGGTGACCGATAGTGAACCAGTACCGTGAGGGAAAGGTGAAAAGTACCCCGAGAGGGGAGTGAAATAGTACCTGAAACCGCATGCCTACAATCAGTAGAAGGACTATGGCCCTTTGGGCAAAGTCTGACTGCGTGCCTTTTGCATAATGAGCCGGCGACTTACTCTAAGTGGCAAGGTTAAGGGCTTTTGGTCCGAAGCCGAAGCGAAAGCGAGTCTTAATAGGGCGTATAGTTGCTTAGAGTAGACCCGAATCCGAGTGAGCTATCCATGGCCAGGGTGAAATTTCTGTAACAGGAAATGGAGGCCCCGACCACTATCGGTTGAAAACGGTTTGGATGAGCTGTGGATAGGGGCGAAAGACCAATCAAACTCGGTGATAGCTGGTTCTCCTCGAAATAGCTTTAGGGCTAGCGTCACGTGATAGCGCACGGGGGTAGAGCACTGGATGGGCTAGGGGTCTCACCCGATTACCGAACCCAACTAAACTCCGAATACCGTGCGTGGTATCGTGGCAGTCAGAATGCGGGGGATAAGCTCCGTATTCGAAAGGGAAACAGCCCAGACCGCCAGCTAAGGTCCCTAAATTATGCTAAGTGTGAAACGAGGTGTGATTACTTAAACAACCAGGATGTTGGCTTAGAAGCAGCCATTCATTTAAAGAGTGCGTAATAGCTCACTGGTCTAGTGATCATGCGCGGAAAATGTAACGGGGCTAAGCATAATACCGAAGCTGCGGGTTGTGTCCTTCGGGACGCAGCGGTAGAGGAGCATTCCATTCAGGATTGAAGCATGACTGTAAGGACGTGTGGACCGGATGGAAGCGATCATGCCGGCATTAGTAACGACAAGGAAGGTGAGAATCCTTCCCGCCGAAAGTCCAAGGGTTCCCGGGCCAGGCGAATCCGCCCGGGGTTAGTCGGACCCTAAGTCCAGGCCGAAAGGCGTAGACGATGGAAAACAGGCACAAAGATTCCTGTACCACCACGTAACCGTTTGAGCGATGGGGTGACGCAGGAGGATAGGACAGCTGACTATTGGATGTCAGTCTAAGCGTATGGGCCGCAGCCCAGGCAAATCCGGGCTGCATTAAGGCTGAGGCGTTAAGGGACGTGAATCTCTTCGGAGTGAAGCGGATTGTTTGATTCCACACTGCCAAGAAAAACCTCTAGTAAGGTTACTGGTGTCCGTACCGCAAACCAACACAGGTGGACGAGATGAGTATTCTAAGGCGCTCGGGTGATTCACCCTTAAGGAACTCGACAAATTGGCCCCGTATCTTCGGAAGAAGGGGTGCTCTTGGCGGTGATGGTCTTCGCGACCGGAGCTGCTGGGAGTCACAGTAAAGTGGCTCGGGCGACTGTTTACTAAAAACACAGGTCTCTGCTAAGTCGTAAGACGATGTATAGGGACTGACGCCTGCCCAATGCCGGAAGGTTAACGGGAGGAGTCAAGGCGAAAGCCGGCAGCTCTGAACCGAAGCCCCGGTTAATGGCGGCCGTAACTATAACGGTCCTAAGGTAGCGAAATTCCTTGTCGGGTAAGTTCCGACCTGCACGAATGGCGTAACGATCCGAGCATTGTCTCAAGGGTGAGCCCGGTGAAGTTGAATTACGAGTGAAGATGCTCGTTACCCGCATAAGGACGATAAGACCCCGTGCACCTTTACTACAGCTTGATATTGGATTTAGTAGCCTCTTGTATAGGATAGGTGGGAGACGTTGAGACTGGAGCGCTAGCTTCGGTGGAGTCACCCTTGGAATACCACCCTGGTTGTTATTGAATTCTAACTTCGATCCCGTGAATCCGGGCGAAGGACAGTGTCTGGTGGGTAGTTTGACTGGGGCGGTCGCCTCCCAAAGAGTAACGGAGGCGCCCCAAGGTTCCCTCAGCATGTTTGGAAATCATGCGAAGAGTGTAAAGGCATAAGGGAGCTTAACTGCGAGACCTACAAGTCGAGCAGGTGCGAAAGCAGGGCTTAGTGATCCAGCGGTCCCGTATGGAAGGGCCGTTGCTCATCGGATAAAAGGTACGCCGGGGATAACAGGCTTATCTCCCCCAAGAGTTCACATCGACGGGGAGGTTTGGCACCTCGATGTCGGCTCGCCACATCCTGGGGCTGAAGCAGGTCCCAAGGGTTCGTCTGTTCGCCGATTAAAGTGGCACGCGAGCTGGGTTTAAAACGTCGTGAGACAGTTTGGTCCCTATCCTATGCGGGCGCAGGAGATTTGATGGAAGTTGTCCCTAGTACGAGAGGACCGGGATGAACGAACCTCTGGTGTTCCGGTTGTCACGCCAGTGGCACCGCCGGGTAGCTACGTTCGGACGGGATAAGCGCTGAAAGCATCTAAGCGCGAAGCCCCTCTAAAGATAAGATCTCCCTGGCTTAGGCCCTCAAGAGTCCTGGAAGACTACCAGGTTGATAGGCAGGAAGTGTAAGCATGGTGACATGTTCAGCTGACCTGTACTAATTACTCGTGAGGCTTGGTCTATTGAACTCATAAGATCAACTTTGATCTCCGCCCAGTATTTATAGTGCGTCTTTGTGATCCCTTGCATTCCTGTCAAAAGATTTTTTGTCGGCGGCTATAGCGACAGGGCCCCACCCGTTCCCATCCCGAACACGGAAGTTAAACCTGTCAGCGCCTATGGTACTGCGAGGGCAACCTTGTGGGAGAGTCGGTCGTCGCCGACGCTGTTACTTCAAACGGACATTATAGAGTAATTCTGTAATGTCCGTTTTTTTATTCTCTATGCCTGACATTTCTTCTCCCGTAACGAGTTCCACGGGCGACCTTTCCCACAGCGCTTTCCGCAGATTAGCGAAGGGGCGGCAGCGCGCCGACTCCAGTCTAGAGAGACCAGTTTACGAATTGAGTCTCGATACTTTCTTCGCCTACGGAGACTATCAATAATTCTTTATTTCTTTTATGGTATACGTTATACTCATAGAGAAAGAAATTCTTCAGCTGTATTATCTGTTTTGCCGCAGCGCAGCGATTTAGAAGGATTTAAGAGGAAAGCTATGGATCAGTACTCCCTTTTGTTTCAGTTCTTGTGAGCGTTTCCGTGTTTCCCGGGCGCGCCTCTCGCGCCAGTCTTTTTTTAGAAAGTATTATGTTTCAAGTTAGAACCTGCGCTATTAAGGATTCGACACACTCATTTTGAAAGGAAAGGTCATGGTTACTGCTTGTTTATTATGTAGTTCTTTTTTCTTGATTTTTTCCCAGGCCAATTCAACTTGTACGGTGGAGGAGTTGATAGAGGCGCTCACCGAAAAAGAAACCAAGCTGTCGTCGGGCATTGCAACCTTTGAATTACTTTTGGATGAGGCGCAAGAAAATCTATTTCCTGTTGAGGCAGGTACTTCCGTTTCCTTGCGTTTTATGTGGCAAGGGGGGGATAAATTTGTCTTGAGCCGGACAACAGAAAAGGGTGAGGAACGCATCATTGCCAGCGACGGGAAGCATGTTCTCACGGAGGGTAACACCTTGTGGGATTACGCTTTTCTATACCACTTTCATAATCCAAACCTAGACAACGATCCTTTATTAAGGCGTTTTGAATCTGAAATGGCTTTGTTAACGGAAGTGCTTCTCGGACATTTAATGCCGGTAGCTCGTATTCCGTTATTGGCAGACCGTACGACTGATCTTGTAGCTTCCCGACTGCTTTTCTGGGAAAGAAAGGGAGCGCTTGTACCTGACCCCAGTCGCGCAGCGTCTTTTTTTCAAGAGAATATGATTCTTGAAGAAGCTCCCACGGAGGGAGGGCAAGAAAAGGGGCTTAGCTTTGTTTCTAGAGACGATCCCTGGCTTTGTTCCATGACCCTTTTCAAAGAGGAAGACTCCTGCTCCTTATCACGTTTACTCTTTACCTATCCAAATGGAGAAACAGAGCTTAGTTATTGCGGTGACTCCGTTCCTGAGTCATTGCCTGCTTCCGTTGCTCACGGCACGTATCACGCCGACGCCTCAGCACTCAGTTGGACAAGCCAACTTCGTTCTTTTGCCGTGTGGGACGCTGCTCAAAACAGCTATGTATTTTATGATCTAACGAATTGCGAAGTAAAAGATATGCCCGGAGACGGCTCCATTCTGAGTATGCAGGGCTTGGAAAACTTAGATTTGTTGTCTTCCTATGGGAAAAAAAACTACATCTCCTTTGATTGGAAAGGGGCTTATCAGTTATCAACATTACAGCATGTAGATTTGCAATTAAGAAGCTTTCTGATCGGACTATTTGACGCAAACAGTCTCTCTACCGAATTAATGATTGATACGGTTACAGCCTATAAAGGTGCGACTTTTGAACACTATTTAATGGGGGCGCCAATGTATATATATATAGGTATTTGCCTGATCGGCGTCTTAATTGCTGTCAATTTTCTCATCAAATTGAAACGCATCATTTGAGGAACACGAGAGGGATGAGGATTTATGGTTGAAACGGGTGGCTCTCGTGCTGAGATTAAACAGACCGGCCCACATACTGTGTTTCAAGCTTAAATCCGTCTTCATGACACAGAACGCTATACATTGCTCGTGACTTTAGTGTAGAATAGTCGCGGGGTAAAGAAGCCTCTTGCAATTGTTCTGAAAGCGTTTTAAAATCAGTGTATTTTGCAACAAAATACGTGTTATATTGGAGATAGTCTGGTTGGCACCTAGTGAGGATTCGCGACCCACATCATCTCGATGAAAACCTAAGGAATGATGTGGGTTGCGTTTTTTGAGGAAATATCGGAAATGAACCGGAAGTAAGACATTGAGGAGTTGGATTTAGTGTTCCTCTTGGTTGTGCACTTGGTTTGTGCCGATGAGCAAATTCATATTGAGGAAACGCGACGTCTCGAGGCCTTTTCCAAAGAACGTGGTGTAAATGAAAACACCCTTATAGAGGCAGATCGTATTCTCAACCAAGAAGATGATCGTCTTTTGATCCGCACTATTGCCGCCAACATTGACCCTGATCAGTGGGAGGATACGTTTCGTCTTTTAATTGCTTTTGCCTATGTGGACGGTTTTTGCGATCCTCTGGAAGAGCGGTTTTTGGATGAAGTTGCCCGAGTATGGGATATTTCACAGTCCGATAAGGAACGGATGCGATTGGAGGCGGAAACTTCTCTCGATCCGAAAAGAAAGGAGACTGATGATCTCCTTCACGTTGTTAGGGAGGCTTTCCCTGAAATAACTGATCAACCGGAGACGGTTCAATTTGTTGAAGGCTTGCAAGAGGGCGTTCTCTTTTCAGAACCTGAATATAAAAGCGCTATTTCAAAATGTACTGCTGTGGCAAAAAAGGATATTGCTGTGGCAGAAAAAGGGATGAAAGAAAGTATTCGCGCTTTGGAGCGTTTGAAGAAAAGTTTTGACGATACCCTGCATCGACTCGATAAGAAGGCGGCGAAAGCGTCGTCTAGTGAAGCGCAGCAGCTGCGGGATCGTCTTGAGACGGATTGCGAGATTTTGAATCAACACCTTGAGCATCTTGTGGAAGAGATGCAGGTTTCTTTTCAGAGACGAAAAAGGGCGGCCCGTTTCTTTACGATCTCTTTTCTGGGCAAGACAAAAGCGGGCAAAAGTACGCTTCACGCCGTGATCACCGGAGAGGGCTGGGATGCCATTGGGGTTGGCCGCCAACGTACCACGAAACTGAATCGCGTGTATGAATGGAACAATCTGCGCTTTATTGATACGCCCGGAATAGGTGCTCCCGGCGGCAAAAGTGATGAGGAAATTGCCAAGGGCATTATTGATGAGTCCGATATAATCTGTTTTGTCTTGACCAACAATAATCAACAGGAAGGCGAATTTAAGTTTTTACGGCTTTTAAAAGATCGTGCGAAACCGCTGGTAATTCTTCTTAATGTAAAGGATGACCTGACGAAGCCCATTCGTTTAAAGCGTTTTTTAAAGACACCGGAACGATTGTTTAGCGATGAAGAGGGCTGTTTAGGGGGTCATTATAATCGGATACGCCGCTTTGTTGAAAAGTTTTACGGCAATGAGAGCAGCTGTTCCCAAGAAAGGGACTATCTTAAGATTATTCCGGTTCATTTGCTTGCCGCGCAATTGGCACGAACCGGGCAGATGCCCGAATATAGACAACAGCTCTTTCAGAATTGTCGGGTCCAGCGTTTTCTGGATGAATTGCATCAAGGCTTAATAAAATATGGTGATATTCGCCGTTCACAAACCTTGTTAGGTTCTACAGTTGGGGATATTGAAAGACCGGCGACGTGGGTAAGCGATATACAAGCAGACTATGAAGCGCTTTTACGGTCGTTGCAATCCAAGAAAGAAACGCTCCTTGAGCGCATTGATGTATACGGTGATGAGGGGCTGAACGACTTTAAGACCAACCTCAAAAATATTTTTAATACCCTTTTAGAAATCATCCCCAGCTTTGCCGATGATCATTGGGATTGTGAAGAAGATGTGCTGAATAAGGCGTGGAAGCAGGTGTTGCAGGAGATAGAAATTAATGAGCGCGTTGATACAGAGATCAAGATGGCGCAAAACCAATTTTCCAATGAAGTGCGCGATATTTCTTTGGAATTAGGTCTTGAGATGGCCCCTGTTTCCAGTTTACAGGTGACAGCGGACAAGATCGCGGCACAGGATGCGAATGTGTTTTGGAGGAATCTCTTTACTTGGGGAGGTAACTTCGGACTGGCTGTAACTTCAATTGCTCTTTGGTTCGGATGGCTGACCGGTGTTATTGGCTGGCTTCTTATCGTTATCTCCATTGCGGCCCGGTTTATGCGCGACAAGTTTGCGAGTAAAGCCAAAAAGCGGCAAAAAGCTGTGTATAACATTACTGTGTCTGTTTCCAAAAATATCGAACGTCAACGCGATACGTGCATGAAAAAATATTTAAAAGAGTTCAAAGATCAAATTACAACGCTCACTACAGAAACGCAGCGCTATTATGATCTGCTTCTCAACGCGGTACACCATATGCGCGACAGTTTAGAAAAAACGGATGACCGGCTTCAGCACCAGGTTGATCAATTGAATCACGCCTACGCAGATCGGGTCATTGCTTGGATTGAAGGGAGCGGTAGCGAAAAGCCTCGTAAGCCGAAAAAACGGTCTGTACGCGCTGTTGAACGCGTGCTTGGAAAACACATGAAAATTTACTTGGATGAGCCTCCGGTGGTAAAAGAACAGTTGGAGACTATGGCGAGCGTCTTTCAAGAACACATTTCTTTTGAAACATATTTTAAAGAGGGAAGAAAGAGCAGGAATGACAGGATTTAAAGCAGTAGAAGTAAACGAGCATCTTCAAGACTATATTGATAATTACAAAACCTTGATCCGCGAAAACGAAAAACGTCTTTTAGTTATAGGGTCGCAATTTGATCAAGAGTTACGCGCCTTTCAGCAACGTGAATTTTTGACCATCGCTTTCATCGGAGAATACAGTGCCGGTAAATCGTCCATGGTCGCGGCGCTGACGAATCGACGTGACATCAAAATTTGCCCTGATATTACAACAGAGACGACGACGGCCTATGACTGGAACGGCATAAAACTAATTGACACACCCGGCCTTTTTACAGACCGACAAGACCATGATCAGATTACCTATGAGGCGATCCGACAAGCGGACCTGCTTGTCTTTTGTCTGACCCATTCGCTTTTTGATGATGTGACTGTTGAAAACTTTAAGAAGCTTGCCTTCGAAGAGAAATATGCCTCTAAAATGATGCTTGTTGTCAATAAAATGTCTTCTGAAGCAGGCGACGACGAGGTCAAAATTCAACATTATAAAAAAAGCTTGCAGGATGCTTTGGGCGAACATTCTTTGGATCAGTTTCCTGTGTGTTTTGTTGATGCCCGTGATTATCTTGACGGTATTGATGAAGACGACGAGGAATTTAAAGAAGCGAGCAGATTCTCCACGTTTATTGACGCCTTAAATGAATTCGTCTATTCAAAAGGGATGCTTGCGAAATTGGACACGCCTATTAGGATCACCATCAATAGTTTGCATGAGGCGTCTTCCGCACTTTCCCGAACGACCGAAGAAGACAATGCCTTTTTGGAATTGCTCAATAAGTTGTCCCGTGGTGTTGCGCGTGAACGTCAGCGGCTGCAGCGCAAAGTAAAAGAAATCTCTGCAGATCTCTCTTTGTCCGTAACCAAAACAGGGATGATGCTTTCCTTGTTGGTCGGTTCTGATGCAGAGATTAAAAGCGAATCGAAGATCGCTGATGCGCAAGTGGCGAAAGAGATTGAGGCGGCTTGCGCGACCCTTGAAAGTGTCGTCCATGAGGCGCAACAGACGCTTCAAAACGAAATTCAAAACACCCTATCGGGGGAACTGATGTTCTTGTTTTGCGCTAAACTCCAAACCGACGAGTTCAATATTGAAAACTTCACCGAGAATAAGGGGGGAAATCGTTTCACCGGTCAATTAAAGATCCTTGGAAAGATAGGCAACTTAGTGGGCGTGAAAGTAGGGCGTATGGCTACGGGTACCACGAGAGCCACCCAAGGGCTCATTGCTGCCCGTGGAGCGAGCGGCAGTATCCTGCATCAAGGCTTAACCTCGTCGACGCGGTTCATTGGCTTTTCGGTGCGCCCCATGCACGCAGCCAATATTGTGAAGACTATTGGAAGGATGGGCGCGGTCTTGGCGATCCTCGGCGTTGCCGTAGAGGTGGGCGGCGCGCTGCAAGAAGTCAAAAATGAACGGAAACTGGCTGAGGCGCGAAAGTATGTGAACAGTGAATTCACGAAGCGGGCGGAAGCGCTGGAGAAACAATTCAGTGATCATCTGAAGGAAGTGGAGACGGCACTTTACGATGTTGTGGATAAGGATATCGCGCAAGCGCGGGAAGACGAAGAAAACGCTATTGCCGCATCGAACGAACAAGTGGCGGCAGCTGTAAAAATAAGGCAATCCTTGGAGTTGTTCATGGAAAGCCTACACAACCCCTTGCCTGAGTGATGCCGCTGTGACCGTGGCGGAATTTTCGCTTTGCTCAGAATGAGCGCTGCGCGTGGGTTATGGCGAAGCAATACAAATGAGCTGTGTGGCGGTACGTGCGTAAAGTCGGTTGTCCATATAGGCGGGCGTGGCGGCAGTATCTTCATCAAATGAGAGTGAGGCGATTTCTTCGTACTCATTCGCATTTTTAAAGATGAGTACAGTGCCCAGGTGGTCGATAGCATAAATACGTTCGCCGACGAGCACAGCAGAGGCGAAGAAGGCTTCGTCATGTTCGTGTACCCAGACGACTTCACCATCCTTGGGATCCAGACAGATAATTTCTCCCCGTGAGGTGAGCAAGTAAAAGAAGGCGTCCGTGGCAAGGGGGCTCGAAATATCAGGCAGTGAATCATAAAACTGCCAGACAATTTCAGGCTCGTCCGTTGTCGGATCGGCGGGGGGACGGATGGCGCTGCTGTCTGCATAATCATTGGCGGTGAAGTACATGCCTGCGCCGAAACCGGGACTGGGACCGATCTCACCGGCGAGACAATCAACCTGCCATAGTAAAGCGCCTGATTGCGGCGCGTATACATCCAGATATTTGGTGGAAACCACGGCGAGCTGCATGCCTTGTTCTGCGTTCACAAGAATCGGTGACGCCCACGAGATATCTTTACGTTCTTCTTTCCATGCTTCTTTGCCCGTATCCAAGTGGAAAGCGTATAAGGAACCGTTTTTGCGCTGATCATATTGCACGATGAGCAGATTGTCGTGAATGATGAGGGAGGAGCTGTGTCCGTAATGATTATCGGGCATGCCCAGAAATTTGTCCCAACGTATTTTGCCGTCTTTATTGATGCACGCGAGATGACCTGTTGCGAAGATGGCACAGACTACATCGCCTTGGGTTGCTACTGAAGGGGCGGCGAAGCCGGTGTCGTCATTGACCTTTGGCAATTCCAAGGGGGCGTTAGGCGGCGGGCCCACGGGCACGCGCCACAGCAATTCCCCCGTATCGGTATGGAAACAGAATACCTCTCGGTTCTTGTCGTCGGCGCCGCTCAGATAAATATGATCGTCCCATACAACCGGTGAATTGAAACCGCTTAGCGGCACTTCCGCTTTCCACAAGACATTGGTGTTGGCGTTTATATCCCATTGCGTGGGGGCGGTGGTATAAAAGGCTTGGGCGATGCCGCCGGGTCCTCGGAAATTGGGCCATTGTTTTTGCACTTGTTCCCAATCGGGGTTGGTCAGCGCCGCTCCTTCCGATAGGTCGTCCTGGCTATGAGAATCAGTGCCGCTTGCCATGGTGTCGCGAGGTTCTGGAAAATCCAGCCGTGTGAATGCGGCGGCGAAGAGGGCCGCCACCAGCCAAAGACCGCCCATGAATACGATGAGTTCGCGGGAGCGCTCTTTATCGTGCCAATATTTTTGTAGGGGCCGCTTCAGATCGGGTTCGGGTACGGCTTCATTAAAATAGGCTGCCAATCGGAGGGCTCCGATAAAGATCACGGCAGAAATGAGTGCGAGTAATCCGCCTGTGCGCAACATACGCTGGGACGTGAAGACGGCTCCCCGTGCGAGCAAATCCAGTTGACGTATGGTTTCGATGGTTTCATCTGCCGCTTCCGTTCCGGTGGAAAGCCGTTCGCGCAATTCGATTAATTCGGGAAGGTTCATGGGATCGTTGAGACGGATCAACCAAGCGTTGAGGAGCAGTAGTCCGCATAAAATAAAACAAAAGAGTCCGGCTGCAATCGCCACAGCGGCGCACGTGCGCATGATGAATTCGTTCTTTTTAAAGGGGGATGGTTTTTGCCGGAGCATTCTCTTTCTCCACAGGACAATATTTAAAACACCGGGCACAACTGAGGCAGGCGTGCTTGTCCGGCACATAATCATTTTCATGCCGTAGTCTGGACAGGCGATAGAGGCGTACACACAGGACGAGTCCGAGAAAGGCGCCCAAGCCTGCGCTCAACGGTTTAAATTGCCGCCGGATCGACCATGCCTCAGCGTACAATTCATCGATTGTTTCTCCGCCGTCGCGAAAGGCGTCGCTGGCGATGGTAGTACCTTCCACGCGTCCGGCCTCTTCCGCTGCGATACGTTCGGCGAGAGCGACGCGATGATGCAGTCTAGACAGGAAGGGGTGTACGCTCCAGCCGGTGCCTGCCGCCAATAATACAACAATGGGCGTAACCAGAAGGAGGCGTCCGATCCGCTGCGTGCCCCGTTTACGCGATTCAATCTTTTCTGCCGGAGCGGGGATCACGATGGCATTGTAGGGACATGCTTCTTCACAGAGGCGGCATTGTATACATTCTGCCGGGGTCACGGTTGCATGGCGTCTGGAAAAAGTCGATGTCCAGCCCAGCAGTACACCGTAGGGGCAGAGATAGCGGCAGTAGGGCCGCGCGATGAAGATGCCTGCGAGCAACAAGAGCCCGCCTGCCAGCAGAATATTCACATTTTCGCCTTGTCGGAAGAAACCCACAAAAGGATCGTAGCGGCAAATCAAATAGCCGCATCCGGTCCAAATGCCGACCACCGTAATGCCCAGATAGGCATAGGCCAACATGCTCAAGGCCTGATCCATGGCTTTGGGTACTTGTACGGGATGAATGGCGCAGAGTTCTTGAATGGCTCCCAAAGGGCAAACGGCAGCACAAAAGATCCGTCCGAAATATAGGCTTGCGAGTAGGGGGATGAGGAAGAAAAGGGCGATGAGCAAGGGTAATGCTTCACCGGAGCCGATAACCGCATCGAGCACATTTTGCAAAGAGCCAACGGAGCAGACGCAGCCGTGCCGATAAAATCCAAAATAGCCCAAAGATAAGATTGATAGGAATAGAACCCAATTCCGTGAACGGCGGTACAAGACTGCCCAGGCGGTGCACGCCAATAAGAATAGGAGCAAAAAGATGTCCAGCTCCGGCGGTGTCAGGGCCGCGGGGGGCAGACTCATTTCTTTGTGTTGGTAATCGGAACTGAATTCCGGACGGGGGAAACGGAATTCTGTTTGGCCATAGGCGGACAGGGCGCTCAAGATGAACAAGAGCACAAAGCCGACGAGAACCAGCATGGAGAGAGTGGATTTTACGGCGCGGCTATTCATGTGTCTGATTCATGCTCCAGCCCGGCGTCCTTGCGCAGATAGGCACGGCTCAAGGGGATGCGTTGTATCGCCTCGGCGGGGCAGTCGGCGGCAATGGAACATTCATTGCAGTTGCGGCAGAGATCCCGTTTGATTTGTAGAAACAAGGAACCGTTTCCGAATTGGGAACATCCCTTGACGCATTTGCCGCATCCGATGCAGAGTTCTTCATCAATCGTGTAAGCGAAATAGGGATCTTCCACGAAAGTGCGCACGATGGCAGAGGTGGGGCAGAGTTCGTTTTCCGCGCCCGTATCCAATCGCAGCGCACCGGGCTGCAAAAATCCGCTGCATAAATCACAATAGCCGCAAATACGGGTGGCATGAACACATTTCACGGCGGAAGGGTTCATGACGCAATTGGTGGCGCACTGGCCGCATTGCACACACTTGGCGGGATCAATTTGCCAGACCGTTGTCTCTGCGGACGGCGTTGCGGCAAGCCACACACCGCTGCCCAACGCTGCTGCCGCTGCCGCTCGTATAAATTCGCGGCGTGCGGGTTTTTCTTTTGAAGTCATTCCAATTACGCTCCTTGATCGATCTCCTCAAAGATAAGAAGACAATGCAAAGGTCCGTGAAGTACTACGATACGATCTTGTCGATCTACTGCGAGATCACGGATCGGTGCGAGTTCCAGCGTTTCCCCGGTAGGGGTCCAGCCTTCATTTAAGTATTTAGGGGTGGCTACAACACCCTGAAATTCATGGACGGCATCAAAGACTTTGACGCGGTTAATGCCCTTTTCCATAGTGACGAGTGCATTGTTTGCTTTGAAGGTGAAATGGGCAGGATTGCAGCAGCCTGTGAAGGTGTCAATCGCCATGCCCGGGTGATACCACGTGCTTGTCAAGCTGCCGTCATGACGGTAATTCTCAACGCCGAGCCGGCCGGGATTCGCGATCCAGAGGCTATCCATCGTGTCAATGGCAACATCAAAGTAGGGGCTGGGCACAATAAACTGTTTGGGTCTTTCCACATCATTTTTACCGCCGATCTCGCGCAGCAGTGTGCCGGACTTGTCATATTGCAAGACCCTGGCATTGCCTGAATCGGCGGCATAGACGAAGTTTTCGCTCGCCGCGAGCGAAGTGATCCAAGTGTTATCGTCTAAGGCTTCCCAAAGGCTTACTTCGCCCTCCGCTGATGGCAAGACCATGATTTGTGCCATGGCACTTATATAGAGGGAACCGTCGGGCGCTGCTTCAACGCAGCGAGGCGCGGGCTCTAGGGCACGCCGGCTTATCTCGTTGCCTTCGTTATCCAGCACAATTAAAAGAGAATCACCAACGATAAGAAATTGATTTTCTTGGTTTATCGTCACGCCATAGGCTTCTTCCAGGGGCAAGGCGATCCGTTGACTTTCTTTATAGATGACGAGTTGCTCTTCTACCACTTCATAGGCCGACACGTCATAAAGCATGGAAGGACCCGGTTCGGGAAAGCGTCGGGTGAAGAAAAGGGCAAGGGTTATGCCGATTACGACTAAACCGATGATTGCCCACACCCAAGGGGGAAGTGTCTTTTTAGAGGGAGTATTCATAAGTATTTCTTTTGGTGTTTTGGTGATTGTACACAGCGGGACTCTTATTCAGACAGACAGGTGTTCCGCGAAATCGGACGTCTCAAGACGTCCCTATATTGTACGGTTTGTAAGGGTTCTTTTTGCAATTATTTCCGCAGGGTTCCCGTCAAAGGGGGAGACTGCTTTATTTTTACGGCCGGGATCCTTTCTCTCGTAAAATGCAGTATAGGCAATATTTTAGTATGCGTTCAAAGGCATGGCGTTATAAGGTTAGTCTTTGCCGACAAAGATACACGCCAAGGTGGTCATATCACGGAGCAACAGGCGATCATAGGCGAGTGCCATGGGCGCCCAAGATTCATGACCTGACAGGACTTGCTTATGATCCAATAACTCGAAACTGTCGGCTTGCGCTCGGATCAAATAGAGCATGCCGTCATCATCGAGTGCAAAGAATTTTTGGTCTGCAAGGAGCCATGGCCCCAATCCGAAACGCTGTTCTTTACCGCTCGTCCAAACGACGGTGCCGTCGGTACGATAGCAGGCAAACTGTTCTCTTAAGTCGCTGGCATCTTTGGGCATGATGGTGTAAATATGATTGTCGTAGAGGATGGGGGTATGCTGTTCCGAGGCGATGCCTTCCCGTGGACTGTGGCGTTCCAAAATGTTGCCTTCAAAGCCGGCGGCACTTCGCTGTACCTCAACGACTATCCCGCCGACGCCGTATCCAGCCAGGGCTAAAATGCGGTCGTCGCCGATATACAGCGGTGCCGGCGCCACTACCTTCGCATCCCACGGCGTTTGCCACAGGAGCGTGCCCAAGTCGGCAGCTTCTGCTGATACGCCTGCCAATCCGCCTATGGCGGCGTAGACATACATTTCTTTGCCGGCAAGCGTCATGGGTACTACCGATGAATGGGACATGTGCCATCCTTCGGGATTGGGTGTTTTCCAAAGAACTTCGCCCGTGGCGAGGGCAACGCCTAGAAGGAGCTCTTGCGGTCCGCCGGGAGCCAGTACCACGATATCTTCATCGATAAGAGGGCATTGTCCCGTATACCAAAGGGGTTCCGTGGTCCCATAATCCCGCTGCAGATCGATGCCCCATTGTAATGCGCCCGATACGGCATCCAAACACAGTACATGGCATCGGGGACCGATGGACACCACATGGGTATCAGTTACGGCGGGCGTGGTGCGGGACATGCCGTGGTTCCGCCTGATTTCGACATGATAGGCGTGCCGCCAAATTTCTTGGCCGTCGTCCAGGGAAAAGCAACGCAGCGCATCGGCACGCAAGTCCTCGTCATGATCCAGAATATAGACCCGTCCATTGCGCACGACGGGGCCGGCGTAACCTTCGCCCAACATGGGTACCGTCCATAAGACCGGCGGTCCGTCGCTGCCCCAATGGTCGGCGAGGGGCGGCGCATCGGCAGCGATATTATCGGCTTTGGCGCCGCGGAATCGGGGCCATGTGCCCGGTAATGTGCCGGGGACCCCATCAAATTCTTGGAAAATGCCGGTAAAATCTACTTCTTCGATGCTTGCTGATTCAGCAGGCGGACGACCGTCATAACCGGGAAGACGCAACGCGTGATCGGTGGACATAATACGATTCATCCATGTGAAAAGTATCGTTGTCGCCACAGACAAGCCTAGGAGCAAAACGAAGAAAGCAATGGCTTTGCTATATGAAGAACGAATGGCCAAGTTATCCTTTATGGTGACTGAGAATTGGGCTGCTAAGGTACCGGCGCATACTATACAATGAAAGAAAGAATGAATGAAACTTTATCCTATTTGACGCCGGAATATTAAAAATTATGATAGCATAAGTTGGGACTCGGCCGGGGTTTGGATTCCGTGCTGCGGCTCTGGTACAGTTCAGGATACAGTGGCGCCGACGCAATGCGCCCTGCGATCTTGTCTGTCTATGTTTAAAACAATAAGGAATATTCATGGCATCGGTGTATTTATTTGATCTTGACGGTACCCTAGTGGATACAGAGATTTTATGGGTTGAGGCAATGGAGTTGCTCGCAAAAGAGCGGGGCTATGAATTGACCCGTGAAGTAGCGCTCAACATGGTCTATGGCATTTCTTGGCCCGAAGTGTACGAACGTTTTCTCAAGCGTTTCCCCGAATTGACCATGTCCATTGAAGCAATGGGCGAAGCCATCAATCCTTATTTCCTGCAATTGCGCGACAGTCAAGACGTACGAATTCCCGGATCCATTGCACTCGTGAAAGAGCTTGCGAAAGAGCACACGGTGGCGGTGGTGTCCGGCTCTTATCGTTACGACGTTGAAGCAGGCATACGCATTGCCGGCATCGAGCCCTACCTCAAGTTTTATTTGGGGCATGAAGATTATACACCCGGAAAGCCTGATCCCGCGTGTTATGTGGCGGCAGCGAAATTGGCAGGTGTCGAGACTGCTCAATGTGTTGTCTTTGAAGATTCCTGGGCTGGTGTTACGGCAGCCAAAGAGGCAGGCGCCTTTGCCGTTGCTTTATCCCGGCCGGGCCGCCCCGCGCAGGACTACTCACAGGCTGATCTTATCCTCAGCGATTTGAGCGAATTTGATCCGTCGCAAGTGAAACGCTGATCAGGAGGGGATGAAAACCTCCGTTATTGCGACGCTTTTCGTATCTCATTGAAAATCATTTTTTGCATGGTCACCGCTCCCTTTTTTTTTAAAGTTTAGTATGCTAAACAAATGGTAGGGAATATAAAATTTGAGCGCAATGTTATCTCCAACAAATAGGAAAATAACACAGAAAAACAAACCTTAAATGGAAGGGATGTACCATGAAAGATTCGAGACGAGATTTTTTGAAGATTGCCGGCGGTGTAGCCGCTTCCGGCGCATTGTTGAATGCTATGAGTTCTGAAGCGGTTGCCCAGACAACGGGCGCTGTGGCAGAGCACGTATTGCCCGATCTGCCCTATGCCTATGATGCCTTGGAGCCTTATATTGACGCGGCGACCATGGAATTGCATCACAGCAAACATCACGCCGCCTATGTGAGCGGTTTGAATGGCGCTGAAGCGGCCTTGGCAAAGGCGCGCAAAGACAACGATTTTTCGCTGGCACAATATTGGAGCAAACGGGTTTCATTCAACGGTGGCGGTCATTTCCTGCACAGCATGTTTTGGAAGGTGATGGCGCCTGCCGGAAAGGGCGGCGGTGGTGAGCCCGATGGCGCGCTGCGCGACGCTATCAATCGTGATTTTGGAAGCTTTGACAGCTTCAAAAAAGAAATGAGTGCCGCCGCGGCACAGGTGGAAGGCAGCGGATGGGGTTTGTTGCATTACCGCCCCGAAGATGATCGTTTGATTGTCTTGCAAGCGGAAAACCAACACAAACTATCTCCGTGGGGTGTTTGGCCGATTTTAGGGATTGATGTGTGGGAACACGCGTATTATCTGAAGTATCAAAACAAACGAGCCGACTACATCGAAGCCTGGTGGAATGTCGTGAACTGGAAACAGGTGGCCGATAATCTCGCGTCCTTAAAGAGTGCGCGCTAAGCGCCTGTTTCAGCCATAGCCGTAGTTTGAATATGCTTGCCGATTGTATCGCATAGATTGGGTACAGTCGGCAATTTTTTTGATTGCAACATGTATCGAAGTTTTAGGGAAGAGAAATCAACAAAGGCTGCTGTCAGGGTGTTGCAGCGAGGAGCGCACTTCCTTGCTCGTAAAGTTCCTGGATTTGGGCAGGGGACAGGGCTTCTTGGTAAAGACGGAAATCGCGCATGGAACCATTAAAATAATCACCGGGGCCTTTGCCAATGGACAGCGCTTCGTCGGTGCTGACATCGAGGAGAGCATCACCCGTTTTATTTACCACCTGTACACCGTCCACATAGAGGCGTACTGTTTTGCCGTCGCGGAGGGCGGCAATATGATGCCAGCCCGGTGATAGGGCATGATCATAGGAAAGGGAACAGCCTGTTTCCATGGACATGACATTTCCTGTTGGCAAGGTTCCGCAAAATAATTTGCCTTGGTAGAGCGCCATGGACCAGGTGCGTCGGTATTTGCCGGGCGCCGTGTCGAGCTGTTCGCTTACCGCGGTCCACGTAGCATCATCATCAAGACGGTAGACGCGGCTGGAAGGTAAGGTGCCTGTGTACAATTTCCCGTTGTAGACCATGAGCGCCATGGTCTCCAGTTCATCTTTCGGATTGCCGCGGGCAGACCAAGCCCCTGACGTGTTGTCCATGCGATAGATATAGGCTTGGGGCCAGGTGGATACATGGAGCTGTCCGCCGTAGACGGCGAAACCGTAATCTTGATGGATAGGCGGATCAATGGTCGCGCCCACATAGGCCCATTCGCTGCCGTTGTATCGGAAGGGACCGCCGGGCGAATCATAGGAGACCATATAGAGATCTCCATTAAACATGCTCGGGTTCAGGACGCGCCGTTCGGGATTGCCGCAATAGAACCAGTCCGTGCCGCCTTCATATCGGTAGAGGCCGAAGCCGTCTTCTTTGAGGGTTGTTGCATAAAGAGCGCCTTCGTATACGCCCAATCCGCCCAAGGTTGAGGCGGCGCCCGTTTGCGGATTTTCCAAAAGACCGCAGTAGGTCCAGCTGCCGTCTTCTTCATACCGATATACTTTGCCGCCCGCTGTGGTGTTTTGCGAGGCCTCCAAGGCGGAGCCTGTGGTGTCGTATCGGCCTGTGCCTGCGTAGAGCTGTCCGTCGAAAACAGCGAGGGCTTTCACTGCATTACTGGCGTCGGGACTTCCGCAATCGATCCACTCCTGTCCGCCGTCATAGTGGTAGACGTGTCCGCTCTCCTCTTCGCCTGCTTCGCAAGTGGCTGCGAACAGCTTGCCTTCATACACGGCAAAACCGAAGATCAGGATGGCGTTGCCGGGTCGTCCGCAAAATTCCCACTGCGGCTCAGTCTGGTTATCCACACTAAAAAAGAGATTACGGTCGTTGGGCTGCGAGTTGCCCACACCTCCATAGCAGGCGAGTCCTAAGGTGAAGCCTTTGCGTTCTTTGGTATCAAAATTACTGGCCAGATCACCGAGCCCGTCGGATAACACAGCATCGGTATGAATCCACATCGCAAGGCTAAAGTCTTGGGTTCCCGGAGCGGGAGGCTCTTGTATTTCTAACCACGAATCCCGTCCGTTAAATCGGGCTGCCGTGGGGGAACCCTCAAATTGGACGCCATGGTTTAAGAGCTTCTGCTGCGTCTCATCGGGACTTTGGTCGAGGGGCAGCGTAATATAGGCTGCAGCCCTCGCTTCACCCTGAAAAAGCACGAGCCCTATGACAAGACAGATATACGTAAAGACCGTTATTTTTTTCATAATCCTTGCCCTTATTGGTTGCAGCCTAAATCCGTAAATTATAGTAGCACAGAGGGATTTGGATAATCTATAATTCTTTGTCCATCGGAATCGAAAGTGTCTTGAAGAATTCGGTTCGTTACTATTTCGGAAAAGAAAACAAAGGACCGCGCCCTACGTAATATTTCTAGATTTTCAAGGGTTTATTCCCTAGGTTTTCCATAAACGCCTTTTACACACTTGTAATGATAGGCGTGAATTCGTGGGCGCTCTAAAAGTTTTTCTTGCATTCTATAGTCATCTGTGTTACCATAACGTCGATATGTAGTGGTTTGTTGAGAAATTGCGTCTATATATTGTATGGTCTAGATGGTAACGCTACTATGACACGGACATATACCGCATGCTGTATCAGAATCGCTGATACCGTATTAACGGGGAGGAATCATGGATAAAGGCGTCCGACTGGTTTTCTTGCCTGGCAGCCCTTGCACCCTTAAGGCCTTATGCCCCAAATCCCAATTCCTGACGTTACAGAGCCGGCTCGCTGCCCAGGGTATCTCTTGCGATTTGGTTGATTTTGGTGTTCTTGAAGAGCCGTCTCGCTATTCCAAAACAAGTATTTCTTCGACCATCGGTTTCCATAGCGGGTGGGCACGTCAACACAAGTCCGGGTGGGGAGGGATACCGGTACTTCACAAAATCATGGGCAGCCGTGATCACGGGATGCCGGAAATGAATACAGATCAATGGATGGCGCAGCTGGAAGCCGATGCGCCGTCTGTCTTTGTGTTCTGGATCGACGACCGCGCTATGTACCGTCGTTTCGCTGCCTATGGCGGGCGTCTGCACGAAACATTTCCCGAGGCAAAGATACTGTTGGCAGGTTCTCATGCCCGTCACTTTGCCGCCTACGCGCTCCACGATTATGCCTTTGTGAGGGGTGTGATTGTTGGCGACCTGTTTCAGTCGCTGCTGAAGTTTTTGGCGCTGGCCGACGATGTCCCCCAAGACCCCCACAGCATTCAAGGCATGATACTTCGAGCGGCAGTTGAAGGTTCTGTTCCTTCCAAACGTTCTGAAAAAGCGCCTGCGCCCGGTTATTTTTCTAAGAACAGGCTGCAAAGCCGTGTTTCCGGTATACAATTTCCGCTTTTTTATTTGGGGTTCTCCCATCAGCCCCAGCGTTTTATCTATCAGGAGGGAAAAGTATCCTTATCCTATTGCAAGTCTGCAGAGCTACTGCTGGAGGAGATTATCTTTTTACAAAAGCATCATAAAGCGCATGCTTTTCATATCGACGCATCTCATGTTTCTGAGTCCCATCTTGCCAAATTTGCGGACTTGCTCCTTAATCGAGATCTGTCGATTATCTATGCTTTAGGCAATGTGAGCGAAGCCATGGAAAAGAGCTTGGCTGATCGTCTCTTCGCATCGGGCTGTCGTTCTATAGGCTTTTGTATCCCCACGGGCAGCCAACGTATTCTGGAAGACTTCTACGGTTGTTCCTTTAGTATCAGCGCCATGTGCGCAGGCTTGCAGCGCTGCCGAAAAGCGGGTATCTTTACCGTGGTACACGTCTGTTATCCCTGTCCCGTCGACGACTATCATACCCGCGCGGAAACAGAACGCTTTTTGGAACTAGCCCAGCCTAAATCTGTGTGCATGGATATGCCTGCCTTGGTTCCCGGTTCAAAATGGTTCCGGCGTCCCTCCGAATTTGGATTTTTGATTAACCATCAAGAATATATTTTTAATGGCTCCGCTTCGCCGGTAGAGGTGGCATCTTTGCCCTACACCATGCGCGGTTGGAATGTAAAGCGTATTATTCAAGCGCGTGATGCCATGGCGGAATCTTTAATGAAGCTCGACTATTTCATTGATGTGACGGAAGAGCAGGGATTACTCGCCCGTTTGCTGCGCCATCAGTTTGATGAAAGCGATTTCCTGCAATCACTCACAAGATCGCTGACTGATTTTGATGTAGATCATTTAAGTGGTCTTGCAGCGTATCTTGCAGACAGCCTTCAACGGCTTGACTGTGATGATCTGGAAGATATGCTCCCCGGCAAAGCCGTATCATTTTCTTAAGGGGCGTCTTCCCGCGGCGGCGCCGTAGTTTTTGCTTCATCGTCCACTTCGCGCTAACGTTGAGGCGCATCCCGCTTTTTTAATTCCTCCACAATACGCCGTACCTCTTGGGCGCGGTCGCGGGGAAGAACCAATACACCGTCGGGAGTGGTCACCACCACAACATGGGACATGCCGATGACGCCTACTGCCATTTCTTTTGCGCCCGCGGCGTTGTAGATGACACAATGGTCACAGTCCAGCACGATGGGATCGCCTCGGGTGTAATTCATCTGTTCATCGCAGGCTTCGGGCGTGGGCAATCCGTTCCAAGTGCCCACATCATCCCAGGAGAAATCGCCGCGCACCATGGCAACATGGGTTGATCTTTCCAGTAGGGCGTGGTCAATACTGATTGTTTCGAGGCTTTCAAAAAGACGAGCAGTCTCTTCAGTCCGTCCATCTTGCAGTAGCGGGAGCAGCGAGGAAAAGGTTGCCATTAAGGAAGGCGCTGCCGCCCGGAGTTCTTCCAAAAAGACGGACAGCCGCCAAAAAAACATGCCGCTATTCCAAAAGTACCGTCGCGATTCGAGATAGGCGCGGGCACGGTCGGCGCCCGGCTTTTCGTGAAAGGCTTTCACCGGATAAAGGGGGAGCGGCGATTCTTGATCGGGCCTTAAAGGCGCGTTAAGGTTGGGCTCAATATAGCCAAAGCCGGTATCGGGTCGGGAGGGAGTAATGCCGCAGGTGACCAAGCAGTGGTGTTGCTCTGCGCCCGTCAACGCCGCCTCCATCATCTCGTTACACAAGACGGTTTCCGTGATGCGCGGGTCTGCGCTCAAGACCGCCACCGTGATTTCTTCGGGGCGCAAGTGGTTATAGGTTTTGGACAGCCAAGCAGCCGCGAAAATAAGTGCTCCTGCCGTATTTTTCTTGCAAGGCTCAATGATTAGCCGCTCGGAAGGGAAGTCAATGTTCATTTCGATTATGGCGTCGGCAAGTCCGCTGCCCGTGACGATGTACACATGCTCTTTTCCCACGACGGCTGCGGCAAGGTCAATGCTTTCTTCCAACATGCTTTTATCGGGTCGGTTCAGGGGCAGCAATTGTTTCGGTCTCTTTGCCCTGGACAGGGGCCAGAAACGCTCTCCGGAACCACCTGCCATGATGACCGCAACACGTTGTTGATTTACGGCAGCCATGATCTTTTACCTTTCACGCGAGGTCTATACCCTTAAGTGTGTCCTTGCCGTTCACCGGGGAAACGCTCTCGTCGCGCTTTCAAGTAATGCGCCGGCACGCGGAAGCGCGCCACAGATTCATCATAATAGAAGCCCATGGAAACAGGCAAATGGCGGAGCTGTGCACAGACCGGGTAAACCTCGGCTATTTCCAGATAAACCAAATTAATGCCGCCGCCGGGATTACTGCAATGATGGTGAATGGAACGGATACGGCCATAAATTGACGGAAGGAAACAGGATGTCCCTCTTTTTTGAGAATGCCGCAGCCAACAATATTGGCGGAAGCGCCGATAGGCGTAAGGTTACCGCCAAGGCTGGTTCCTATCAACAAACCAAACATGAACAGGGCAGGATGCAAGTTTATTTTATCTGACATTTGCATGGCGACGGGGAGCATGGCAGCAAGGAAGGGCACGTTATCGACAAATCCGGAGACGAGAATTGAAATACCAACAAGGAGGGCATAGCCGAAAAATATGTTGTTGCCAATCTGTGCGGATAAACTTTGCGCTATGGTGTCGATCCATCCCGTGACGGTGAGGCTTTCCACAAGAATAAAAACACCGAGCAAAAAGATGGTCGTATCCCAATCCAGTTTTTTGAGATAGTGCCAAAGAGAGCCCTCATTGACTTGTTTGTGCCAGAGGAGGGTGACTAAGCCAAAGAGCATGCAGATGAGCCCCGCCAAATAGGAGAACTCTTTATCATAGAAAGAAGAGAGGATGAGCGAAACGATCAACAGGGTCAGCAAAAGGCTGGGCGTCCACGATTTGACGGTTTCCTCTTTCACCAATTCGACTTTTTTTCTGTGGTGCCGAAAGACAAAATAAAGATAGATCGAAGAAGTCAATGCGCCGAGCTGAACGGCAAAGAAAATACCGATTTTTCCCCGATAGAAAAAGAAGTCCATGAAATTCATTTTGGCATAACCGGCAAGAAGCATGCTGGGCGGGTCGCCGATGAGCGTGGCGCAGCCTTGCAGATTGCTGGAGATGGCAATGGCAACGATCATATTGACGGGGTTAATCTTCAGCTTTTGCGCTAAGGACAAGGCGATGGGCGCAACGATCAGCACAGTCGCCACATTTTCCACAAAGGCGGATAGGATACTTGTGAGGGCGCAGATGAAAAGAATGGCAAAGGCGATGTTAGGGGCATGGTTCACGATACGTTCAGCGATAAAGGCGGGAAAGCGGCTTTCCATGAAGGCTTCCGCCACGACAAGCATGCCCACAAAAATGCCCATGACATTCCAATTGACACCGACAAAGGCCGGTACAGGGTCTAAAATTCGGAAAAGGAGCAGTGCTGCAATGGCTGCAATGGCGGTTAAGCTCTTGCGGTTGGGCATCAGAATAAACAAAAGATAGGTGACGGCAAAAATAGCGAGTGTAATTGCTTTGGGAGTCATCATGTTTTTATATCTTCTCTACAAAATAACCCTGAGATTAGGGGTTGCAGCAAGAGGCATGAATACGGTTCATTGCCGATGCCGGTAGCCTTCCACAGTCTTTTTTGTGTACGTACAGGCTTCATCTTTTGCAGCATAGTGTATCACGTTGAGCCTAGAATTTTCATGATTCGCTTCGCCTTAGTTCCGCTGCGGGATGGATCGGATGGACAGGATGGACAAGATGGACCGGATGGACGGGATGGACCGGATGGACGGGATGGACCGGATGGACCGGATGGACAAAGAGAGTGCATAGGAGAAGGAGCGCCAATGCCCTACCCATCACCACGCGCTGGTTCCCAACCCTGTTGCTAGCTCCGCTTTCCCGTGTCATTCTGAGCGGAGCGAGGAATCAGCCGGTGGTGTCGTCATTTTGCAATTGAGCGCTACGCTTGACAGCGGATCAATTCTCTTTCTCTGAACCGGCAAGGAGGACGCCTGCTTCTTCTCCGGGCTCAAAATAATTTTCTTTAGGCAGGTGGCGGAACCAAATAAAATAGATGGCGATCATGCTCACGATGCACACAGCCAAGGTGGGGTAAAAGGCTCGCCACGCGCCGATGACCGCCTGCATAGGCAAAATAAATAGGGTAATCTGCCAGAGCAACGCAAAGGGGCTTGCCCCTATATCGTGGCGATGTTCGATGCGCAGCGCGGCCTGGTCTTCTGCGGAAAGGCGTTTGCGATAGGGACCCCAAATGCCGAAGGGGCGGGTGATCCGATAAAAGCGCATGACAACTTCATCATCTTCAGCTTTGGTCAAATAGGTACCCGCCACCGCTGCAACAAGCCCTATAATACCTAAGAAAATAAACTGCAAGCGTTCATCCAAGTTTGGATAATAATAGCGCTGCAGTATGGCGGCGAGCAATCCCACAAAAGTGCCCGCGGCGAAACCGCCGCCGTTAAAACGCCACCACAGCAAGCGCAGTACACCCGGAATGAGCAGTCCGCCGCCTAAGCCCATAATGATCCAGCCCCAAATATCATTGATGCTGCGGATGGAATAGGCGAAGACAAAAGAGACGACTACGATGAGGCACACACCTGCCCAGCTGATGTAGATCAATTCGCGGGTGGCGGCGCGGGGCCGAAGGTACTTCTGGTAAATGTCACGGGTGATGTATCCCGTCGTAAGATTGACCGTGGCGTTAAAGGTGGACATGGCGGCTGCTAGTAATACGACCAATAAAAGACCGCGCAGCCCGGGCGGAATATTAAACAGCAATACAGCGGGCAAGATACGTTCCGGATCCACATTGCCTTCGTAGCCCATGAGCAGCAGCTTTTGCTGCCATCCTTCAGCGCCCACTGATGCTTTGATACGGTCGAGCAGGGCAGGTTCGTAGTTTTCCGGATGGTTGGTAATGGATGAGAGCGTATCTGCCCAGTGCGCTTTATCGGTTATGACAACCTGAGACTTGATCAAGTCCGTTGTTTCGGTGATCACGGATTGATCCGGGAAAATGTCATGGACGAGAAAAATGCCCATGACCGCAAAGGCCATCATCATGGGCCAGCGCACGGTCATGAGGGTGGTCCAGAACAGGGTGAGCAATCCACATTCCCGGTCATTCTTCGCGCCGAAATAACGGGAGTCGGCGCCGGAGGTGACCCCGAGAAAGATGTTTTTCATGAGATAGAAAAAAGCGAACATCATGAGCGCTTCGTATTGTTCATAACCGGAAGGCATGGACGTTTTCCATTGGGGCAGCCCCGACATCCAGTTCGCATTGCCCGTTACTTGTGTGGCGATGAGCCCGAAATCTTCCACGCCGCCGATGCGGACCACAGCCATGGCAGTGACGATAACGACGCCGATAACGATGATGACCGCTTGGAAGAGGTCTGTAAATACAACGCCGTAAAATCCGGATATCATGGTGTAGAGCGTGGTAATGGCGACCATGATCAGGGTGCAGGTAAGCGGGGAGAAGGGGAAGAACATGGTTAGAAAAAGGCCGGCCCCTTTGATCAAATAAGCGAGCATGCCCACAGCGCTGACGATACCTGCCAAGGCGGAAACTGCTTGTGCGAAGCGGCCGCCCAGTCCATCGCCGAAACGGAAGACCATCCATTCTGCCGGGGTCAGGCATTTAGAGCGTCGATGCCATTTACCGCCCCACAGCATCATGAACGCCAATACGAGGACAGCGCCGCCGCGGAATTCAATGAATAGGCCGCGGGGTCCCAAAAGGAAGAGGAAGGAGGTGATGATCATGGTGCCTGTCATATCGAGGAAATAGGCCATGCCCGAAACACCCAGCGCCCACCACGGTAAACGCCGCCCGCCAATAAAGTAATCGTCCAGACTTTTGGAGGCAAAGCGTTCCAACACCAGACCCAGTACGATCAAAGCAAGAAAGTAAATCGAAATAACCGTATAGTCTATAGTATTTAAATGCCACATAGGGTCAGCCTCCATTTTTTTATTTTAACACGGGAAAGCCTTGCTATAACACTTTAATAACGATAGAATCATAGAACAAATATTTATAGGTGAAATGCCGTCTGTTACAAACACAAATACACCGCTTCGGTTGTTTAGAGAATTCCTCTGGAAGTCGGAAGCCTGATGGGTTCCAAACAAAATTTATCGACCAAAAATAAGTTGAAATAGATATTACGGCTTGATTGGCATAATGCTCAAAGAGTTCTATTTCCCGATTATTCTCAGCAACAATGTATTTGTGGCCACACTTAATTTTAAGGGTCTTGGATCGACCGCTGGATTTGCTTGCATCATGCTGAAGAACGCAGTTATCCTAAGGGAAGAAATAGATGTAAGCAATCTGGTGTCCAATGGCTTGCGGGACAACTTTTACTGTACGATATTAAAGGGGTGGAGCCTAGCATTACCATGCCAGATCGATCCTTGGGTCACAATTCTCAGGAATGGTATTGTTGACTCTATTATAAAATCGGAGTGGTGTTGTCCGTTTCGACTGGTTCTATATTACTCTCGATCATTAGGAGAATCTAAGCGTTATGGCTGAATTGGTAATTGATAATCAAAAACAAGTAAAACAACACTTTTTAAAATTGTTTTTGAGGATGATAGGTTTCCTTTTTGTATTAGGTTGTCTTACAGCCGCAACGCTCTTTATATATTGGTATTTTCTGGCCCCCCCCTATTGGGATAAAACTTTCGGTCAACTGGATGAACGGTTTTATTTCGCTCCTCAGGCTTTCTTTCTAGATGTTTCACTGCAAAAAGGGGAATTTCCACTTTGGAATCCATTAGCCTATGGCGGTATGCCTTTTGCCGCGGATCCGCAGGCAAGCGCCTGTTATCCACCGCATCTTATCCGTGCTCTTTTAACCCCCTCCTTTGACCCTTTTGCAACAGCAGTAAGCCTGCACCTCCTTCGTTTTCTGCACCTATTATGGGCGGGATTGGGCATAGTGTGTCTTGCACGATTGTACCGGCTGAGTCTGCCCGCGTGCCTTGTGGGCGCTCTCGCTTTTATGTTCAATATGTTCAACATCATTTACTTTACAGAATTCTATGTATATTCCTTGCTAGTGGTCTGGGTACCCTGGGTGCTTTGGGCTGCCAAAAAAGCGTTTCAAGCGCAATCATTACGTGCCAGTATCTCATTTGCAATTTTGGCTACCTTGTTTTTTGCTCTGAGTACACTAGCCGGGTTTCCCCAATTGAGTTTGTATTTAGGATTGTCACTCGGTTTTTACGGACTTTTTGATTTTCTACTGAACTGCCGATTTAAATTCAAATTTACTGAACTAGTTCGTGCTTTTTCATGGCGTATGATCTTGATAGCGGGCATTGGTATTTTCACCGTTCTTGCCTCCTGTGTGTTGCTGCTTCCTGCGATTGAACTGGGCTCGGGAAGTGCAAGGGTTGTAGCGTCAGGTGTGGAGGTTTCCACCATAAAACAAAACTTCGAGGCTTTACACCTCTTGAAATGTTGGTTGTTTTATCCGGGGAATACTTGGCTGCCCTTTGGTCCTCGAGCAGTTGGCATCGGTTCAATATTAGTGGCGCTGACAGCTTTTATTCATAGAAAACGTTGGCGCGATGCTATGGTATTTTTCTTGCTTTATCTTGTCCTCACCGATTGCTCCTTGGGCCCACCCTTTCCGGTCGGAGCATTGCTGCATCGGTTTGACATATTGAACATTACCGTTTCACCTTGGAGGGCGGGCTCTTTCGCAGCGCTGCCCTTTGCTCTGTTGGTAGCCTTCGGAATAGATGCCGCGGGTCAGAGACCGGTCCGATGCTGGCTGCGCAGTGCAAGAATGCTGGTGTTGGCTGCTGCAGGTGCCGGTATGCTGTACATGTTATATCATTGGCTTCAAGAAGACGTTCTTCAGCAAGAATGGCGTTTTGTTTGGGCAGTGCCTCTAGTCACCTTGGTGGCGGTATGTCTTTTTTCATGGCTGCCGCGAGCTGCGCCGGGGCGTTGGATAATCGCAATTCTTGTCGTCATGGAGATTCTCCTCTGGAGCAGTCAAATTTTACCTGCTTATGTCTCAAAGCGTGTTACTCTGAAAATGGATACGAGCACTTTTACTGAACACAGGGATATTTCAACCCTGAACCGACGTAATGCCACTGTTCGCCCTAACTGGAACATGTTTACGCTTGATTTTACGATGGCCGGTTACAATCCACTTTATGTCGGGAAGACTAGAGAAACGCTTTGCCGACTAGGCTATGAAAATTTCTATCGTGGTTACCTAAATATTGTAGACGTTACTGCCGAGAACCAACGTGGGAACCTCTTCATGAAACGCTCCTTCTGGCTTGCACGGCAATGGGTTGCTGGAATCTTGCCAGACAAAAGACTTTTATTCCCAGCGGCCACAACGGTATTTTTGAATGATATGACTGCCGATAAAGAAGAGTTGTCCGTTCCGGAAGTCTCTCGTACATCACTAAAAGAAAGTGCTGTTTCCGATGAAGTGGAACGCATCGATCTGGGCGTTCCGGATCCGACCAAAGCGAATAGTCGCTCGGCGAAGATAGAATTGCGTTTGGCATCATTTGAGCAGAACTTCAAGCACAGCACCTTGTGTATTTCTTATCAAGGAACGGGCGTTGTGGAGTTTACCCCTCGATGCCGCGATGAATTGGGCCGTAGCTACTCGTTAAAACGCAGTCGTACCATTCATACCCACGGTGCAGAACGAACCCTCGAAATACCGCTTCCTGACTGCGGTACGAATACGGTTACGCTGATTTATCCCAGTGCGTCCGCATCAAAAATTCAATTTACCGGGGCATATGTGTTAAAAGACACGTTAGATGAAAATCAACATATTGAAATCGAAAAATATACGGCCAATACCGTATCTGTTAAGTTAAAAGATCTTCCAGAGCCGCGTGTTTTGACATTTTTGGATTCTTGGTATTCCGGGTGGCGTGCTTGGATTGACGGAGAGGAAGTAAATATTTTAAAAGCAAATGACGCTTTCAAAGCCGTCGTTGTTCCTGCCGGTACGCATACCGTAGCCTTTACATTCCAACCCATGTCTTTCTATATCGGACTCATTACATCGCTCGTCTTTTTTGGGGCACTCTTTATCGTGTTGATCGGTATCGTGATTGTAAGTTGTAAAAAAAAGATATCTTTCTGCATCAGAAAGAGAGCAAAAAAACAAACCATTCAGGATGGAACACTCTTTGAACAAGTAGAGCTTCATAGCGGACAACACATCATGAAAGTAAAGAAAATTGTTTTGCTTTTGTTTGTTCTGCTAGTTATTGGAATAACTCTTCTTGCGGGGGCAATAGTGACTAAAAAGTCCCCATGTAGGCTGTTCAGCCGTTCTAAAGAGAATAGGGAGGAAATAGTTTTAAATAAACCTATTGAGGTATCGTCTATCACGACTTTGCAGAATATCGGATTGCAGCCGGACTTGCCGTTGAATGGTGATTATTTATTAACGAGAGATATAGATGCTTTCGAAACGGTCACATGGTATGGAGGTTCGGGCTTTAAACCTATAGGCACTCTTGAAAAGCCCTTCGTCGGAAGCTTAGACGGGCAAGGGCATTGTATCCACAACTTGTTTATTAATCTGCCTGATACTGACAATGTCGGACTTTTTGGTGTTGTCGCTGAAAACGCTAGCATAACAGAAATACATTTGGTTGATGCTCAGGTAACCGGGTATTTTAATGTTGGGAGTTTAATTGGCAATAATTGCGGTTCCGTGTCGAAATGCAGCGGCTCCGGGTATATTGTAGGGGAGGCTTATCTCGGTGGGTTACTGGGAGCCAATGCCGGAGAGGTAACGCGATGTTATGCCGTGACCGCGGTCGCGGGAGATTCTAGGCTGGGTGCCTTAGCGGGATTGAACACAGGTAGTATTGAAGAGTGTTATGGTGGGGGAAAAATATTGGGTAAAGCCTACTGCGGCGGTCTTATCGGTCGCAATCAAAGAGGGAGTGTAACATCGTCTTTTTGGGATATTGCCGGCACAGGCTTAAAACTTTCAGAAGGTGGGATCGGCCATGAAACGTCCGTGATGATGACGAAGCGCCCCTATGTGGAATCCGGCTGGGATTTTACAAATACTTGGGAGATAGACGAGGGAAATACTTATCCTCAATTTGTGGCGCGTCCCAAGAAAGAAAGTGATTCCATGCCGTCTGCCATTGAAATTAATTCCATCGAACAATTCCAACGTATCGGCAGAGATAAAAATTTTCCTCTCAACGGTACCTATATACTGTCCGCAGATTTAGATGCGCGTGCTACTGCCACATGGGATCAGGGGCGTGGCTTTGAACCTATCGGCGCTATTGCCGGGAGAAAGTCGTCCTTACCCTTTACCGGACACATAGACGGTCGAGGACATGTCATCGCCGGGCTGGTTATTCATCGTCCTGAAAGTAATGGTGTCGGCCTCTTCGCTGAGGTGGGAAAGGATGCACGGATAGTAAATCTAGGGTTACAGGATATTTCTGTTACCGGTAAGAACAGTGTGGGCGGTCTAGTCGGACACAACTATGGCAGTGTGTTTTCGTGTTTCACCAATGGCAAGAGCATAGGAAACGCTTATATTGGCGGGCTGATTGGCATACAGAACGGTAGAGTACAAAGATGCTATGCTATGGGCTCCGTTAAAGGAGACTCGCGCGTCGGCGGCTTGGTCGGTATGAATCAGGGAAACATTTTTGAAAGTTTTTCTGCTGCTGACGTTGCCGGCTCCTCATTGACCGGCGCGCTCGTGGGTAGAAACTACAGTAGTGGTACAGTTGCTGAAAATTGCTTTTGGGATCGGACTGTGTACGCGGTGAATCTTCCCGGCGATAGTGCAGGACGATTGACTTCGGAACTTTATCAGCAGGCTACCTACACGCTTAAGGCTTGGGATTTTTTTCATGTCTGGAAGATCACGGAAGGGAAGTCCTATCCCTCGCTTCGTGTGTTCCCATAATCAGGGATGCCATGAAGGTGACGATGACCACACTGATAATGATAAGGGCTGCGTCGAAGAAATCGGTAAATATGACGCCATAAAATCTGGAAATCATGTGCCTGTCATATCGAGGAAATAGACCATGCCCGATACACGCAGCGCCCACCACGGTAAACGCCGCCCGCCAATAAAGTAATCGTCCAGACTTTTGGAGCGCTGCTCATAGACGCAACAAGGCACGGCACGGTGCGCCATCGGCTTTATCCACGGCCAAGGGTAAGGCTAGAAATTCGTAGGTTCCCGGCAGCACGCCGCCAAGCCGCAAACCTTCAATAATAACGATTTCCGCTTGAAGCAAGGCGCGATGAACAGGGGCGCTTTTTCCCGACGGCGCTATGGAAAGCGTATCAATACCGACCAAGCGGACACCGTCTTCAACGAGACGTGCGGCGGCATCTTCTTCCAATGCCGTGAAGTTTGGATCGAAAGGCGCATCGGTGGGACGGTCGGATTGGGCTGTTTTTAGGAGGATCCGTTCCGGGAGCTGTGTTGGGGGCAGGTCAGCGGCGCGGATCACCGGTAGGGACGAAAAATCCAATACGAGCGCTTCCCCCATAAATACGGATAAGTCGATGGTGTCAAGAGTCGCTCCCTCTTCAATGAAATGCCAAGGCGCGTCGCAGTGGGTGCCCGTGTGGGTCGACAAGGTTATTTCGGAAACATTACAGGAATCACCGTGGGCAATCCGTGCCGCCGGTTTCAGGGAGAAGGGAGGATCTCCCGGCCATGTTGTCATATTCTTGTTTAATGGAATGCTGATATCACGCCACTGTTTTTCCATGAATCGACTCCTTCACACTGTTGGACAACGAATTGACCGCAAGAGGAACATCGTTGTTCTTTGCCCGGAAGGCAAGACTATAGTATAGAAAAAGGGGAACTGTAAATCCTATTCAGAAGATAGTAAGACCCTGTTCGGGACAGTGAAACAGGAGCCGCCGCCTCTTCTTTTCTTGACCCTTTACTTTCCCTAAGCGGCTGATTTTGATACAATTTCCAGACGGTCCTGTGATAAGTGAAACAAGAGGCTCACAAAAGCGCCTCATTAGAGAGCTTTTGGCCGACTATTTTAGAACGAGCTTCTAGCTTGGGGTTGAACGCAAAGCCTTCATGAGGATACTATTTTTAAAAGAGACTACTGAGTACTATTTTATAAGAGAACAATCATGAGTGGAGACAAAAAGAAAGCGCCTGCTCCGGGGTGTCCCGCCTCAGTAGAAATAGGACTTCTCAACCAGTCCCAATGTGTAGACTAGAAAGGAGAAGTCATGAAGAAAAGCCGCAGACATTTTACCGCCGAGGAGAAGGTGGCGCTGTTACGCAGTCACCTTGTTGAAAAGAAGTCCGTGTCGGAGATATGCCG